>Ga0206879_1091_pt2 | contig 20661 bp, 25 predicted proteins | sample Alteio_BWOrgCont_5_FD_152897 | JGI IMG/M metagenome (GOLD analysis project Ga0206879, IMG submission 152897) | Enriched cells from forest soil in Barre Woods Harvard Forest LTER site, Petersham, Massachusetts, United States -... | ecosystem: Environmental > Terrestrial > Soil > Temperate forest > O... | reverse complement strand
GCTTTCAGTATTATCAAGCAGCCCGGCGGGTAGAGACCCGTGATTTGGGTGATTTTGATGAGATCCTGTTTTGCAATTTCTTTTACCTGCACCGCACGGAAAGTACGGTATTTAAAAATATTTACGACCGCGGCAAAGCGGTGCTCTTGATGCAAGGCGACGAGCGGCGCTGGCCTGCGCTATCGCGCATTGCCAAAACCTTTGGTACGCCCATCCTGGAAGGCCCGGAAGTTAAACCCACGGCGTTTAATTTAAAAATTTACGAAGCCTTTGACGCCCACGCGCAGGCAGGCTTGCTAAAAGAGATCATCAACGGCATCAAGGACAGGGATTCAACGGTGATCGTTCTGCCCGACGCGGATTTTCTCTCCGTGCTTTTGACCGCTGTGGGCAAAGAGCTTCAGGAATTCAATGTGTCCATGGGTTATCCGCTCAAACGCAGTGCCTTGTATAATCTTTTGAGCCTGATGATGCAAGTACAGCAGCATCGCAAAGAAGGTCTCTATTACACCAAGGATTATCTGGCCCTGTTGAGGCATCCGCTTATCAAAGGTTTGGATTTAAACGGGGGCCAAGGCTTGGTGCGCGTATTGGTGCATAAGATCGAGGAAATGCTCAAAGGCGCAATTTTAACTGAAACTTCCGGCCGCCTGTTTTTAAATTTAGATGAGATCAAAGATAATGAAGGGCTTCTGGAAGCTGTGATCGAATCCGCGCGGGCCATGGAGATAAGGTCGAGTAAGCAGGATTTAAAAATCTTGATCCAAAACATTCACCAAATTTTCTTGGAAAACTTTGAAGACCTGGGGCATTTCGATGATTTAGCGCGCGGCTTGGAATTATTTGTTGAATTCATGCAAGCCAAAAGCGCCATGGATAAATACCCTTTTAATGAACAAATTTCCGTCGGATTGCTTGAAATTGCCGCGGAATTAAAAGAATCGACTTTCGCCGGGGAATTTTTCGAGTCCCGGGAGTTATTTAAAATCCTGGATGAACGTTTGTCTGCCCAAATGGTGGCTTTCAGCGGTTCGCCATTGCGTGGCGCGCAAATTTTGGGTTTGTTTGAAACGCGCGCGTTGAATTTTAAGAACGTGATCGTGGTGGATGTCAATGAAGGTTTATTGCCCAGTTTGAATATCTATGAACCGTTGATCCCCCGTGAGGTGATGATTAAACTCAGCCTCGACCGTCTGGAATTGGAAGAAGAGATCCAGCGTTACGGCTTTATGCGTCTGATTTCAGCCGCCCAAAACGTGCATTTGATCTATCAGCAGAACAATGACCGCACCCGCAGCCGTTTTTTAGAGGAGTTGATCTGGGAACAGGAAGAGCGTGAAGGAGCTATTGGCGCGGTTGAGATTGTGCGCGGAGCCTTTGAGATCTCCGTTGACAAAAAAGAGCGCTTTATCCCCAAGACGACGGCTTTGGTTGATTTCCTTAAAAATTTTAAATATTCCGCCTCCAGCATTGACGCGTATGTGCGCAATCCTTACTTTTTTTATTGCCGTTACGTCTTGGGTTTAAAGGACAAGGAAGATTTGCTGGAAGACCCGGGAAGTTTGCATGTTGGGAATTTTGTCCATCAGTTATTCAAGGAAGCTTTCGGGGTGTTTATCGGCAAGAAACCTGTTTTGGATGATCAGTTTAAGAAGTATTTCCAGAAAATTTATGAAGCCCGCTTCGCGGAAGTTTTCGGCAGGCCTGGGCGCAATGACACTTTTTTGATGGAAACCGTGCTTAAAGTGCGGCTGGAGAGATTCCTTGAGCAGGAAGCTTTGCGCTGTGAAAAAGAAGTTAAACAGATCCTTTATCTGGAGCGTAAATTCGACGAGGTGATTGATTTAAGCGGCAAGCAGGTGCATTTGACCTACAGGGTTGACAGGGTAGATGAGATGACAGACGGCAGTATCATGATCCTGGATTATAAGACCGGCGGCATGGACCCCATGCCTAAGGAAATACCCTCGGAGGCCGGGTTTAGCCGCGAATACATCCGTGATCAGGTGCGTTCCTTTCAAATGCCGCTTTATGTGCAATATCTGCGCCGGCAATTCCCCGGCTGTCCTGTTAACAGCGCTTTATATCATTTAAGGACCATGGAGTTGGATAAATTTATAAAGTCAGGAGCCCGGGATGAGGGGCAGGCGATGGAAAATTACTTTAAGGCGCTTGATTTTATCATGGATGAAATATTTAATTTGGAAATGCCTTTTATAGATGACCCCGTTGAGATAAAATGAGCCCATGTCCAAAACGGTTTTAGTAGTTGACGACGAGGCAGTGGTGGTGGATATTTCCCGGCGCAAGCTCGAAGACCGGGGTTATGAAGTGCAGACTGCTTCCAACGGCAACGAGGCTTTCATGCGCCTAAGGGAGAAACGGCCGGACGTTATTCTCCTGGACATTCAAATGCCGCACATGAACGGCTACACCTTTATCATGGAAAAGGTGAAAATCCCCGAATACGTCAATATTCCTGTGGTGGTGCTTACCGCTTATAGTGAAATGGAGCCTTTGTTCAAACGCCACGGCATCAGGGCCTATCTGCTTAAGCCTTTAAAGCTCCATGATCTCATTGAAAAAGTCGTGGAAATCATCGGCCCGCCGTAAAAAGTCGTGACAGGCACAACTTTTCCACATAAGCTCTTCGTTGACCTGCCTGGGGTTTTGTGATACCCTTTTTGATTACTTATGATGCAAGATAATCTCCGCAAAGTTTTTGCTGACGTCGAAGGAATTTGCCGGAAAACCGGCCGTGACCCTCAAGGGATCGTCGTGGTCGGCGTGACCAAGACGGTGGCGGTTGAGCTGATCCAGGAGGCCGTCGATGCCGGCCTTAAAAATATCGCGGAAAACCGCGTGCAGGAGGCCGAAGCCAAGTTCCCGGGACTCTTGGCTAAGAATCCGCAGGTGAAGGCCCACTTAATCGGTCATTTGCAGTCGAATAAGGCCAGGGATGCTATCAAGGTTTGTTCCTTGATCCAATCAGTGGACAGTTTAAAATTAGCGCAGGAGATTGAAAAACAGACGGCTAAAAGCAGCAAAACTGTCGACATTTTGGTGCAGTTTAATACCGCGGCCGAAGAGCAGAAATTCGGTGCTGCCCCTCAAGAAGCTCATGAATTGATTGAGGGCATCAGCAAGCTGCCCCAAGTGCGCGTCAAAGGTCTCATGTGCATGGCGCCATACACTGAAGATCAGGGCATTATCCGCAAAACATTTGCCGATTTGCGTATTATTAGGGAAGGCATCAAGGCGCGTTTTGCGGGCCACCCCAGCGTGGATATGGGTATTTTGTCCATGGGCATGAGCAGCGATTATAAGATCGCCCTCGAAGAGGGTTCCACCATGGTGCGCGTGGGCAGTGCAATTTTTAAATAAATGGAATTTAATCTATGAAAAAAAATATAATTGGTATTATCGGCGGCGGGAACATGGGCGAGGCTTTGATCAATGGGCTTTATCGCACCAACCGTATTTTTGTCGTCGAAGGTAATGGGCAGCGCGCTGGATATTTGAAGAAAAAATACCGTGTTTCCGTGACAGATATTAATATGACTGTTAAAGAGGCCGGTGTTTTAATTTTAGCCGTTAAACCCCAGGATATGGCAGAGGTGCTTGAGCAAATCAAGGCCTGCACTTGGGGTAAGCCTGTGATTTCGATTGCTGCTGGATTGACTACGAAATTTTTTGAAAGCTATTTTCCCAATCGCAAGCTATCAGTCGTCCGTTGCATGCCCAATATGCCGGCCTTGATCGGTGAGGGCATAACCGGTATTTGCGCCGGGCGTTTTGCAACGTCTGCTGATCTCAAATTAGCACAGTCCATTCTTGGTGCCATCGGCCAAACTGTGATCGTCAAGGAGCCTATGATGGATGCCGTGACCGCGGTTTCAGGCAGTGGGCCGGCCTATGTCTTTTTATTCGTTGAGCTGTGGATGCAGGCCGCACAAAAACTGGGTTTTAAGGAAGAAGAGGCCAGGCTGCTTGTCTACAAAACTTTGACGGGTTCAGCGCATTTATTAGAGAAGAGTCAATTTAATGCCACCGAGTTACGTACCAAGGTTACTTCCAAAGGTGGAACTACTCAAGCAGCGATGGACGTATTTTTTAAGCGAAAATTTGATCTTTTAATGAAAGATGCTTTGTTAGCAGCCAAGAAGCGGGCGAGTGAATTAGCGAAATAGCTGCAGGACCCTCAGAGGGAGAAAATTATGGCCACAGTAGGTATCATCGGCGGCAGTGGATTGTATCAAATCGAGGGCATCACCAAGGTCAAGGAAGTGGCCGTTAAAACTCCCTTTGGCGCGCCGTCCGATAAATTCATCACCGGCGAGCTTGAGGGTGTTCCGGTTGTTTTCTTACCGCGCCACGGCAAAGGTCATCGCATCAGCCCTTCAGAGATCAATTTCCGTGCCAATATCTGGGGCATGAAGAAATTAGGCGTTGAGGCCATTATGTCTGTTTCCGCCTGCGGCAGCCTTCGGGAAGAATATAAACCGATGGATTTTGTCATCCCGGATCAATTCCTGGACCGCACGCGCAAAGGCCGCATCGATACCTTTTTTACTGATGGGATTGTGGCGCACGTGGCGTTTGCCGATCCCATTTCCAAGGAGATCGCGGATATTCTGGAGCAGGCCGCTAAAAAATTAAAGATCAAGGTGCATCGCGGCGGCACCTACGTGAATATGGAAGGCCCGCAATTTTCCACCAAGGCGGAATCGAATTTGTATCGCAGCTGGGGCATGGATATTATCGGCATGACCAATTTGACTGAGGCTAAACTCGCGCGTGAGGCGGAAATTTCTTATGCGACACTCGCCGCTGTGACGGATTATGATTGCTGGCATCCTTCGCACGATTCCGTGACCCTGGAGATGATCCTTGATTATTTGGGAAAGAATGTGGCTAATGCCAAGGCGATTTTAAAGACGGCTATTGTGCAGGTAGGGAAACTAAAACATTTCAGCGCCTCTGAGGCTTTGAAATTCGCGATCATCACCAATCCTGCCGTGATCCCGGCCCAAAAAAAGAAACAACTAGAGCTCTTAATTGGAAAATATATAAAATAACCATCACATAACCGGGTTATGTGACCATTACATAACCCGGTTATGAGGAGGTCTAATGGATTATCAAAAAACCCTGAATCTGCCGCAAACCGATTTTGCCATGAAAGCGGGCTTGACTCAAAAAGAGCCTCAAATGCTTGCGCGCTGGCAAAAAGACAAGATTTATGAGCAGATCCGTCTTAAGGGCAAGGGCCAAGCGCCTTTTATTTTGCACGACGGGCCGCCCTATGCCAACGGGCATATCCACATCGGCCACGCGCTCAATAAAATCCTCAAGGACATGATCGTCAAATATAAGACCATGAAAGGCTTTGATGCCTTGTATGTGCCGGGATGGGATTGCCATGGCTTGCCTATCGAGCATCAGCTCTTGAAGGACATGAAGGCCAGCAAGTCGGATTTTGACACCCTGGTCTTTCGCAAAAAAGCGCATGATTATGCCATGAAATTTGTAGGTGTTCAGCGTGAGGAATTCAAACGCCTGGGAATTTTCGGGCAATGGGATGATCCGTACCTGACCCTAAGTCCACATTATGAATACTGGATTTTAAAATCCTTAGGGGAACTGACCAAGCTAGGGTTTGTGTATCGAAGTTTAAAGCCGGTCAACTGGTGCTTTTCTTGTGAGACGGCGCTGGCTGAAGCAGAAGTGGAGTACGAAGATCATACATCCCCGACGGTGTACGTGCGTTTTCGCGTGCAAAATCCGGAAAGTTTAGGGCTCCCCACGGATAATCAAGTTTCCTTATTGATCTGGACCACAACCCCTTGGACCCTGCTGGCCAATGTGGCCGTGGCTGCCAATCCGCATTTGACCTATGTTGCCCTGCGCAGGGCTCAGAACGGAGAAATCCTCATCCTTGAAAGATCACGCGCCGCGGAAATTTTAGCGGATGATGTGCTTGAAACCGTAAAAATATTTAAAGGCGAAGAATTGACAGCACTTAAGTATACGCCGCCATTTCGTAATATGCAGCCCTGTCCCGTTGTCCTGGCGGATTACGTGACCAATGAGGATGGAACCGGTTTGGTGCACACGGCACCGGGGCATGGCCAGGAAGATTTTCAAACCGGCTTGCGTTACAATTTGCCGGTCTTGATGCCGGTTAATTCCAAAGGCGTATTTACCGACGAGGGTGCGCCATTTACCGGCCAGCATGTGTTCAAAGCCAATGAAGTGATCATCACGGATCTGCATAATCGCGGATTGTTATTCTTTCGTAAAGATATTGTGCATAGCTATCCCCATTGCTGGCGCTGCAAGAATCCGATTATTTTTCGTGCGACCCATCAGTGGTTTTTGAGCATTGATCACCTTAATTTGCGCAGCCAATTGCGCGAGGTGATTGAAGATGAAGTGCAGTGGATCCCCCCGGGAGGCCGTGAGCGCATTTTAAGCATGATCAATACCCGTCCGGATTGGTGCCTTTCCCGTCAGCGATTGTGGGGCGTGCCCATCCCGGCCCTTACTTGTGCCGGTTGCAAGGGCGATCAAAAACTTTACGTTGAAGTCATCGAGCACGTGGCGCATCTTGTCAAAAAACACGGAAGTGATGTGTGGTTTGAAAAAGATGTAAAAGAGCTCCTGCCCCAAGGCTTCAAATGCCCCGACTGCAAGGGCACGGATTTTCAAAAGACCCACGACATTTTGGATGTTTGGTTTGATTCCGGGGTCAGCCACCAGGCTGTATTCCATGGGATGATTAAAAGCCCTTTGCCTGCGGATTTGTACCTTGAGGGTTCAGATCAGCATCGGGGATGGTTCCAGTCTTCCTTGATCCCATCAGTGGCTATGGATAAAAAAGCACCATACAAGCAGGTTTTGACCCATGGCTTTGTGGTGGACGGCTCAGGACGCAAGATGTCCAAGTCTTTGGGCAATGTGGTCAAGCCTCAGGAGATCATGGATGCCTATGGCGCTGAGATTTTGCGGCTTTGGGTGGTTTCCAGTTCCTACAACGAGGATGTGCGCATCTCCAAAGAGATCGTTGACCGGCTGGTAGATGCCTACCGCAAGATCCGTAATACCCTGCGCTACCTTTTGGGTAACTTGCATGGGTTTAACCCTGATAAAGATTTATTAAAATATGAGGAAATTCTGGAGCTTGACCGCTGGGCTTTGAACCGTTTAGCCTCCATGGTAGGGGGGTTGGACGCCGGTTATGAGCAATATGACTTTGTTCAAGTCTTTAAAATAGTGTATAGTTTCTGTAATGAGGATCTATCGAGCATTTATCTTGACATCCTCAAGGACCGGCTGTATACTTGCCCGTTAAAATCGAAGGAGCGCCTCAGCGCGCAGACAGTTCTTTATTATATTCTTGATTCCTTGCTCCGGGTCCTTGCTCCGGTGCTCTCGTTCACGTCGGAGGAGGCGTATGAATTCGTCCCTAAGCGAGCGGCGCAGAAAGCAGTCAGCGTGCATTGTTTAAGCTGGCCGCTTGTTGAAAAAGACTGGATTTCTCCTTCGATCGAGGATAGATATAAAGGAATTTTGAATTTGCGTTCTTTTGTCATGAAGGCCTTGGATGAGCATAGGAAGGCCGGAAAAATTGGCAGTGGATTGCAAGCAAAGGTGATTGTTTCGTCACCTGAAAAGCATACGTTGGAGTATTACAGGTCTTTCAAAGATTTTGCCTCGATTTGTATTGTTTCTCAAGTCGAGTTTAAAGAAGGACCGCAGAATATAGAAATTCTCCCGGCAGACGGCGTTAAATGCAGCCGCTGTTGGAATTGGCGCACGGATGTGGGCAGTGTTGTGGCACATCCGAGTTTATGCGGCCGTTGTGCGGCAATCGTTGAACAGTAAGGAGAGGATTGAATGGCCACCAGAAAGAAAAAAATAAATCCGAAGTTTGAGCCGTACAAGAAACTTCTTTTAAAGACCAAGGAACAGATTGCCGGTGATATCCGTGGTCTTACTGATGATAATAACGGCAGCGGCAATGACCGCGGCGGGGATGTTTCAGGTCATGCCCTGCATATGGCGGATGTTGCCACTGATATGTATGACCGTGAATTCACGCTTGGCCTCGCGGCCAACGACCGTGAACTTTTGTATCAGGTCAATGAAGCTTTGGAGCGCATTGAAGAGGGCTCCTACGGCCTGTGCAATTCCTGCAAAAAACCAATTCCAGCAACCCGTCTTAAAGCAATCCCTCACGCGCAAACCTGTTTGAAATGCCAGGAGTTGCTTGAATCCAAACGGCGCTGATGGTCATTCCATGTCCGACGCACGCCGTTCCCAATGGGACATTGTCATTTTTTTATCGGGCGTATTGCTCGTTGTCCTGCTTGACCGCCTGACCAAAAATTACTTTTCATCCCTTTTGGATCTTAATGAATCCCTGGCCGTAATTCCGCGCGTTTTTCATTTTACCCTGGTGCATAATACGGGCATTGCCTTCGGATTTTTCAGGGATTGCGGGGCGGTATTTATCATCATTCCCGTGATCCTCACCGGGCTTTTGGTCTATAATATTTATTACTACCGTCACAGCCCGAATCTATCACGCACGTACATTGTGGCTTTTTCTTTGATTTTGGGAGGAGCCATCGGCAATTTGATCGACAGGATAACGCTTGGCTATGTGATCGATTTTATTGATTTTCGCATCTGGCCGGTTTTTAATCTCGCTGACAGCGCCATTACCATCGGTGCTGCCATCATTCTCTTAAAATGCATCCCATCCTCTTCAAAATAGGTCCTATCACCATTTACAGCTACGGCGTGATGTTGGCTTTGGCTGTCTTGGTTTGCACCTGGCTTCTCAGTCGGGATGCTAAGCGATGCAATATCTCTCAAGATGCGGCCTATGATCTGGTTTTCTGGTGCATGCTGGGCGGGCTTGTGCTGGCGCGCGTTTTTTATGTGTTCATCGAATGGCCTTACTATAGCGCGAACCCTTTAGAAATCCCCATGATCTGGAACGGGGGGCTTGCCTGGCAGGGCGGATTTGTGGGAGGTGTGCTGGCCGGGGTTTTGTTCGCCCGGCGAAGAAATTTACGTTTACGGCCATTACTGGATCTGTCCGCGCCTTATGTGGCGCTGGGGCAATCCATCGGCCGCATCGGTTGTTTTTTAAACGGCTGCTGCTACGGCAAGCCCGTGGCTTGGGGGCCATATTTCCCGACGCACAATGCCCGTTTGTACCCCACGCAATTATTTGAAACCGTTTCGCTGTTTATTATTTTCCTGATCCTTAAAAAAGCGCAAGGCCGCGGGTATCAGCCGGGTTTTGTTTTTGCTTTGTATTTACTGCTGGCCGCTATTGAACGTTTCCTCGTCGAATTTTATCGCGGGGATACTGTTCCTTGTTGGTTAAATTTAAGTTTGGCCCAATGGGTTGCCTTAGGCGTTTTTGCCGCGGGTTTAATTCTAATAAAGATATTTTCCAAAAAATGAAACAAACTTTTACTGTCCAAGAAGAATACAAAGACCTGCGCCTGGATGTGTATCTGGCCAATGCCATTCCTGAGGTGCCTTCACGCATGTTCGTCAAGAAAATGATCGAGGAGGGACAGGTCAAGGTCAATGGTCACAAGCAGAAGACCAAATACAAAGTAGCTGCGGGCGACACCATCGTGGCGGATATTAACTCAGCGGATTTCGCGCCTAAGGATATCAAAGCTGAGAAAATGGAGTTGGATGTTTTTTACGAGGACAAAGACATTGTAGTTATCAATAAACCGACAGGTTTGACCGTGCATCCGGCCAGCGGCTCCCACAGTGGAACCCTGGTCAATGCGTTGATCTATCACTATCAGGAACTTTCCGACGTCAATGGTCCGATAAGGCCGGGTATTGTGCATCGGCTGGACAAGGACACTTCGGGGCTTATCCTGATTGCCAAAACCAACGTGGCGCATGCCAGACTTGGCCGCCAATTTGAGAAACACACCATCATCAAGCGTTACGTAGCCCGCGTGGCTGGCAAGGTGCAATTTGACCAGGGCGTTATTAATGTGCCTTTAGAGAAACATAAAAAATATCATGATCAGCGTCAGGTGGCCGCAGAAGGTAGGGGCAAGGAAGCCATCAGCTTGTATCAGGTGCTCAAGCGGTTCCCAAAATCCACGCTCGTGGCACTTTTTCCGCAGACCGGCCGCACGCATCAGTTGCGTATTCACATGAAACATTTAGGACATCCCATTTTGGGGGATGAAAAGTATGGCCGCAAGGAAACCTTCCCGCGCCTGGCGCTTCATGCCCAAAGCATTGCCTTTACTCACCCCATCACTAAGGAATACATTGAGTTTTCTTGCCCCACTCCTGCAGAATTCCTGGCAGATGATTTATGAATTTGAGCTTTACTGCGTCTGGCTGGAACCTATAATGTATAATTAAGATAAATTTTTATACTCGGTTTGCTATGCCCAATCAAGCAGGAAAAACTCTCACCATTTTTGTCATTCTGACGATTGTTCTTTTATTGTCATCGACGTGCATTGGGTTTTATCTTTATCATCTGGAAGAGCGTTTGCATAAGGACGTCGAAACCCAGCTCGACAGCAGTCACAATTTTGCCAATAAATTGCAACTGCAGATCAAGGATCTCCAGAATCAGCTGGCCCTGGCCCAGGATAAAAACAAAGAAGCGGACCAGAAGATCAATAATTTACTTGATGAGCAGGACCTCAATGAGGGCTTACGCGCGGCATTGAAGAAAGAAAACGCCCAGCTCAAAGATCAGATGCAAACCCTGGATGCCGCCCGCGTAAAAATGAAGTCAGACCTGGATGATTCCTTGGGTAAGTTGACCCAATATCAGGAATTATTAAAGGCTTCCGAGGGCCGGGCCAAGGAATTGGAAGCCCATCTGGCCGATTTGGCTGAAAGCAATAAGAATAACGAAGCCAAGATCAAGGCTCTGGAAGCGTCTATGCAGCCGTATGATAAGCGCACGCCTGAGGAGCAGGTCGCGGGTGAGCAAGTTGCGCCCGGCAGCGGCCATGATAAGGTGGAGTTGGACAAAATTGTGGTCAACCCCCAGGATGACACCAAGGGCCATATTTTAAGTATTGATACGGATGCTGAGTTTGTGATCTTTAATCTGGGTCTTAAGCAGGGGGTTAAGCCCGACGATATGCTTTCCATTTACCGCGGGGATGAATATTTGGGCGACATCAAGGCCACCCGTGTGCAGGATGAAATGTCCGCCGCTGATATTATCCCTCCGCTTTCCCCTAACGAAATTCGTAAAAACGATACCGTGGTTTTAAAGCCGTGATTTTAAACGTTCCGCCAGTTCAAAACATCAAAGGCCGTATTGCCTTGCCGGCATCCAAATCCTATTCCATCCGCGCCCATATCATCGCCGCGCGCGGGGGGCAGTCGGGGATCAAACACGCCTCGGATTGCGAGGATGCTGTTGTTGCCGCCCAAATCGCCCGAAAATTACAGGATCTATCTACCTCCCTGTACAGATCCGGGTTCTGTACAGGTTTTGATGTAGGAGAATCAGGTACGACGTTACGCTTTTTGCTTCCGTTATTGGCGCAATACACCAAGAAGGCCAAGGTAACGGGCAAGGGCACGCTGGTAGGTCGTCCTAACGCGCATTTATGTGCGGCGCTGCGAAGACAAGGGATGGATATTTGTGGGGAGGGACCAAAAGAATCCGTGCCGGTTATTTTTAACGGCGGCGCTCTTCGGGGCGGCCGCGTTGAGATCGACGGCAGCTTGAGTTCGCAATTTATTTCCGCGCTGATGATTGCCTTGCCGACTCTTGAAGTTGATTCCAGGATTGTGCTCACCGGCAAGGAACTAGTGTCGCAGGATTACATCCAGATGACCACTCAAATTTTAGCCAGGGCGGGGATTCGCATTAAACGCATCTCAGCCCGTGAGTATTTCATCAAAGGCAGGCAGAAATTCAAGGGCTTGAAAAATTTTGACGTGCCATCGGATTACGGCCTGGCTGCCTTTGCCATGGCTGCGGCCAGCATTTTGCCGTCGAACATTGTTTTAGAGGGAAATTTGGATGACACCCTGGTGCAGTCCGACGGTCATATTCTGGAATTTTTGCGCCGCATGGGCGTGGATTTTAAGAAAACTAAAAAAGCCATTATCATGAAAGGGCCGTTTGCTTTAAAAGGCGGGACGTTTTCGCTTAAAAGTTGCCCGGACCTTGTTCCCATCATGAGCGTGCTGGCGCTTTTTGCCAAAGGACAAACCCGTCTGATTGGTATTCATCATGCCCGCGCCAAGGAATCTGACCGCATCAGTGATTTAAGGCAGGAACTTCTTAAAGTCGGGGCCAAGGTGAGCGAAAGTAAGGATGCTTTAACTATTGAGCCTCAAGCTATTTATAGAGAAGGTCAGATTCTTGATTCCCACCATGATCACCGCCTAGCCATGGCCTTCACTGTGCTCGGTGCCAAAATCGGCTGCCGGGTTTACGGCATGGAATCCTCCCGCAAGTCCTATCCTGGCTTTATCAAAGATATGAAGGTCCTGGGATTATTATAAATCATTGACAGTCAATGGGCTTTTGGGTAAGATGAAGCCCATGTTAAATCAGCTAAAGAAGTTTTTTAAGAACATCTACGACCAAATTCTTGGTCTTTTTTCAAAAGATATAGGTATTGACTTAGGCACAGCGACCACCTTGGTGTACGTAAAAGGTGAGGGCGTCGTGCTTTGCGAGCCATCGGTCGTTGCCATTGAAAAAGACACCAACCGCGTACGGGCTGTCGGTGAAGAAGCCAAGCGTATGCTCGGCCGCACCCCGGGAAGCATCGTGGCCATTCGTCCCATGAAGGACGGGGTGATCTCGGATTTTGAAGTCACCGAGGCCATGCTTAAATATTTTATTAAGAAGGTGCAGCCCAACCGTTTTGCCTTTCGTCCCAATATTGTTATCGCCATTCCTTCAGGCATTACACAAGTCGAGAAGCGCGCGGTGATTGATTCGGCCGAACATGCCGGCGCGCGCAATGTGATTTTAATTGAAGAGCCCAAGGCCGCGGCCATCGGCGTTGGTTTGCCCGTACATGAGCCTGCCGGCAACATGATCATTGATATCGGCGGGGGTACAACCGAATTTGCCGTGATTTCCCTTGGTGGTTTGGTATATGCCAAGTCCATCCGTATTGCCGGGGATGAAATGGACGTGGCCATTATCGATTATTTGCGCAAGACTTATAATTTGATGATTGGCGAGCGCACGGCGGAAGAGATCAAGATCCGTCTGGGCTCAGCTTATCCTTTGGAAGAAGAGCTCAACATGGATGTGCGCGGCCGCGATTTGATCGCCGGCCTGCCCAAGACCATCAACGTGACCTCCGTCGAGATCCGGGAGGCGCTGCAGGATCCGGTTCAGGCCATTGTGGATGCCTCCAAATCGACACTGGAGCATACGCCTCCGGAGTTAGCGGCGGATTTGATCGACCGCGGCATTGTCATGGCCGGCGGCGGTTCTTTGCTAAGAGGTCTGGACAAGCGCATTGCCGAAGAAACAGGCTTGCCTGTGCACGTGGCGGATGATCCTTTGACCGCGGTGGTCAACGGAACGGGTGCTACCCTGAACATGTCTGCTGAGGATCGCCGGCGTTTCACCGCGCAGGCCAAATTAGATTTTTAATGAATCGTGTGGCGCAAATATTTCAAAAAAGCTGCATACGCAAGCATCCTTGTTGTCCCGTTTCTCATTCTCTTTTTCCATCCAAAGAATTATAAAGCCGCGATTCTTCTGGACCCTGTTGTAGGGCCGGTAGGGTTTGTTCAGGTGCCTGCGTTGGAATTAAAGAAATTGTTCTTTTACCGTGAGACTTACGATGAGTACGTGCGCTACAAGCGTCAGAGCGAATTGTTAAAGGCCAGGCTGGTCGCCATCCGTGAAGAGGAACAGGCCCAGGACCGTTACGAAAAGATACAAAATTTCCGCCGGCAGCAGGATTACCCGTCGGTTGAGGCTAATGTGATCGGCCGTGATCCTTCCAATTGGAATGCTTCGCTGATCATTGACCGCGGCAAAGCTGAAGGCATTGAAGTAGGCCAGCCGGTGGTCAGTCTCTTAGGAGTAGTGGGTAGAATTTTTGAAGTGGGGGAGAATACGTCCAAGGTTATTTTGGTTTCTGATCCCACCTTTGCTGTGGCCGCTGTGGATGAGCGCTCCAGGGAAAACGGCCTGCTGACTGGTACCTTGCAAGGCGTTTTGAGGTTACAGTATCTGACTGAGAACGCGGATGTGAAGGTGGGCGATAACTTGGTCACCTCGCGCATGAGCACGGCCTTTCCGGAGGGGATTTTGATCGGCCAGATCACCGACGTGCTGGCCGCGGCCAATTCCCACACGGTGGAATGTCTGGTTGATCCGGCTGTTGACTTGTCCGAATTGGAAGAAGTAATTATTATTAAAAAGACCTCCACATAACCGGGTTATGAGTTTCTCATAACCCGGTTATGTGGAGGTCATGTGTAAAAATGAACGCCATTGAAGTAAAAAATTTGACTAAAACCTACCGCACCGGTACCAAGGCGCTTAAAGGCGTTGACTTGACCGTTGCTGAAGGAGATTTTTTTGCGCTGTTGGGAGCTAACGGCGCAGGGAAAACCACCATCATCGGGATCCTGACAGGTCTGGTCACAAAAAGTTCCGGGCAAGCCAGTATCTTCGGGCATGATATCGACGATGATTTCGAGGCGGCCAAGCGCTGCATCGGCGTGGTGCCGCAGGAATTCAATTTCAATATGTTTGAACAGGTGCAGGATATTGTGGTTAATCAAGCCGGTTATTTTGGCATTGAACAAAAACAAGCCTTGCATGATTCCGAAGGAATTCTTAAACGTGTCGGTCTTTGGGAGAAGCGCAAGGCCGTTGCCCGCACGCTTTCAGGCGGCATGAAACGCCGTTTGATGATCGCCCGCGGCCTTATTCATCATCCCCGCATGCTGATCTTGGATGAACCCACCGCCGGTGTGGACGTGGAGTTGCGCCATGGCATGTGGAAATATCTTAATGAGATCAATGCCCAGGGTGTGACTATTCTTTTGACCACCCATTATCTCGAAGAAGTAGAGGAGATGTGCCGTAATTGCGCGATTATCAAGGAAGGCGAGATCGTGCTTTTTGACAGTGTGCGCAACATTTTGACAAACGCGCCTCAGGACACTTACAGGGTTACGGTCAAGGATATGCTTTCGCTTGATGGTGTAAGCTGCTTTAAACCTGTCAAGGTTGACGATCATACGCTGGATGTGGAAATCCAAAAGCGCGAAGATCTCAATGGGTTCATCGTTAAATTAGCCCAGAGCGGATTTGTGATCACGGATTTTCATCCCAAGGGCAATCGCCTGGAAAAATTGTTTTTGGAGATCGTACAGAAAAAATGAAAGCTGATTATTACGTTGCTTTAAAAACCATTGTCCGCAAGGAAGCCAGCCGGATCATCAGGATTTGGAGCCAGACGCTTCTGCCGCCGCTGATCACCCAGACCTTGTACTTTGTGATTTTCGGAAAATTCATCGGCTCCCAGGTCAGGGCCATTAACGGCATCACCTACATGGAATTCATTGTGCCGGGACTGGTCATGATGGCCGTGATCACCAATGCCTACGGCAATGTGGTGGCTTCTTTTTATAGCGCCAAGTTCCAGCGCAATCTCGAGGAGATGCTGGTTTCTCCGATGCCTGACTGGGTGATCGTTGCCGGTTATGTGATGGGCGGTGTAGTGCGCGGGGTTGCTGTGGGGGTGCTGGTTTTTTTAGTGTCTCTATTTTTCGCGCACCCCATCGTCACGCATGCCTGGGCTATCATTTTATTTACCCTGCTTAGTTCAGTGCTTTTTTCCCTGGCAGCGCTCATCAACGGTATCTTTGCCCGCAATTTCGATGAGGTGGCTTTTTTCCAGAATTTTATCCTGACGCCGTTGATTTATCTGGGTGGTGTTTTCTATTCCGTGCACAACCTGCCCCCGGTTTGGCAGAACCTTTCTTTGTATAATCCGCTGGTGTATATGGTTAACGGCTTTCGCTACGGGTTTTTTGGATTTTCCGATGTGGATCCCGGCTTGTGTTTGCTTGTCTTACTTGTCTTGACAATCATCTTGGGGGTGATTAATCTAATTCTGTTTAAAAAAGGCATCGGTCTTAAAAACTGACGACCGACGTAACGTCGGTCGTCATCCTGAGCCAACTGGCGAAGGATCTTAATTAATAGGAGGGAAGTATGCGTCAAAAAGTCATTATCTTACTGTTCTTTGCAGCTCTGTTAACAACGCCAGTGGTTTTCGCGGATCCGGTCACCTACACCCTTGATCCGGCCCATACCAGTTTTGATTTTACGGTACAGCACATGATGATCAGCAATGTGCCAGGCGGTTTCGATAAATTCAGCGGCACTGTCACCTATGATCCCAAGGATCTGGATCATTCCAGCGCCAATATCACCATTGATACGGCCAGCATTGATACCCACATTGATAAGCGCGATAATCATTTAAGAAGCCCGGATTTCTTTGATGCGGCCCAATTCCCGAATATCACCTTTGTGAGCACTAAATTCACTCCCGGCTATATCTCAGGGAAGCTCACCATGCATGGCGTGATGAACTATGTCACCATTCCCGTGACCATTAACGGACCTGTGAGCATGATGGGGCATCAGGCTATTGGTATTACCGGCTCATTAACTATTAATAGACAAGATTATGGTATTAAGTGGAATAAAAGTCTTGATCAAGGCGGTGTAGCGGTTTCGGATAACGTTAACATCACCATTAGTATAGAAGCCGACGCGAAATAATTGGGGTCTGACCCCAATTAATCAAGTAAGGCGTAAGCCCAAAGTATTGGGAAGGAATTATTTAGGCTTCTGTTGTAATGTAAAACCCCCGTTGACCTTTGTCGACGGGGGTTTTTGTTTGCAAGCGTTTTCCTAAAAAAAGCTCCAAGGCCTTGTTTTGGCTTGAGGGGGTGCTATGCTTGAAATGAAGCCTGAGGGGTCACGTCTCCAAGGGCTTAAGTCCTCGAAAGAGGGCGGAAAGGAGGGTCCATATGAATTACATCACATTCATTCTGGATCCGTTAAAGTCAGTGTTTAGTATCATCTATAGCTTTATCCCTACAGTGTTAGGGGTGTTGGCTGCCTTGGTTGTCGGTGGATTGGTGGCCCGCGAAGCGGGCAAACTGGTCGCGGCTATCTTAAAGCGCGTCCATGTTGACAAAATGAGCCATGAAATCGGTCTGACGCACACCCTGGAAGCTGGAGGGGTCAAACGCCCGGTCAGTGACCTTATTGGCACGGTCATTACTTGGGGAATTACGATTACGGCGCTCGTCATCGCGTTGACCTATGCGGGCGTGACCATCATCGGTCCTATCACCGGTCCTGTTATGGCCTATGTGCCTAACGTATTGATCGGTGTGATTACCCTGATGGTAGGCATGTTTTTGGCCCATATCGTATCCGTGTTTGTCCGCATCATCGCGGCCAATACGGGCATGCCCCGGCCGGAAATGCTGTCCACTTTTACCAGATGGGCGGTAGTGCTGATGACACTCGGTGTCTTTGTTAACAAGATCGGTTTTGGTTTCTTGTTAACCGGCGCTCCTTTGACCATGCTGGTAGGGGGCTTGAGCCTTGGTTTGGGCTTGGCCTTCGGCTTAGGTGGTAAGGATCATGCGACCCATTATTTAAATCGCATACTGAAGAAGTAAGCAGTTGATCTCCCTCGCCGTTCCGAAATGGGGCGGGACGGCATCCACAGGGCGGCAGCCGAAAGGTTGCCGCCCGACCTTTTTTATTATTTGTATCCCCTGGCGATTGTGTTATACTGATGAACATTTATGGAAGACCAAGGCGGCCAGGACAAACGTGCTCACCCACGTTTTTTGTTTTCTGAACCCGTGACCTATGCCTTGCCGGAAATGACCTCCGGTGGCGCGGTGGCCGGGGATATCAGTTTGGGCGGCATGTCCTTAAAGGTGCAGGAGTTCATTCCTGTGGGGGCCATGATCGAGCTGCAGGTACGGCTGGGCGAGACGCCCAGGGTTGTCTGCCTCAAGGCCCAGGTGGTGCGCGTGCGGGAAGTCATGGCTGAAGATTGTTTTGAAATAGGCCTTAAATTTTACAAAGACGAAGAAAGCGAAAAAGCGATCGCTGAATTTATTAATAAAAACAAACCAAGGAGTTAAGTTTTATGGCAGATGCAGCGACACAAGCAGCACCGGTGGTGGAGGAAGTCAAGAATTGTCCGGCGTGTAAAAAGCCTTTAAAGAAGGCCAGACGCTTCTACCGCAACGGTGCCTATTATTGTAATAACAATTGTTTCAAGAAAGTTCAGGCAACAGCCAAGGCCGCCAAGGAAGCTGAAAAGACCGAAGAAACCAAAGCCTAGGAGTATTCGTTGGCTCAACGCGATCCGCAGTCGTCTTCCTTACACCACGAGAAGCGCCGTTATCCACGTCTGGAGCATAATGTTCCTCTTAAAATCTCCAGCGAATCCGGTGATATTCTTACTGAAACAAAGAATTTAAGCTGCGCGGGCGCTTTTTGCCGCATGTCCATGCGGCTTGAACCCATGACCAAACTCAAGGTTCATTTGCTTCTGCCTTTGCGCAAGAACGACAAGCCGGTGACCAGGAAGATCAGCTGCCAAGGTGTGGTGGTGCGTTCGCATGCCGTGCACGGCGGCGAGGGTTTTGACACCGCCATTTTCTTTAGCGATATCGCCCCCAAGGACAGCCTCACCATCAGCGAGTTCGTTGAGGGTATGATGGAAAAGAGCAACCGCCATGGAAAATTCAATTAATTTGTCGGTAACGCCTTTCCAGGCCCTTTTAGCCATTGCCTTTCAAGTGTGGATGATCGTGTTTCCCATCCTGTTGATCCGCAAGATCAACTATTTAACGGATTTGCTCCAAGACCATTTGGATGAACATCACCCCAAACCCCCAAGTTCCTAAAATCCAAATCCCGGTCCTTTACGAAGACGAGCATTGCCTGGTGTTTGATAAGCCCGCGGGTCTTTTGGTGATTCCCACCGACAAGAACGAACATCATACCCTGGTGAATATCGTCAATCAGCAGACAAAATCCAAAGAACATTTATATCCCGCGCACCGTCTGGACCGCGACACCTCAGGCGTGATCCTTTTTGCCAAAGGCCGTGAGAGTCAAGAGAAACTGATGCAGTTCTTCAAAGAGAAGAAGGTTGACAAAACCTATATCGCCTTTGCGCACGGCCGCCTAAAAGAGGCAAATGGCAAGATACGTATCCCTATTAAGGATTTTCACCAGCGTAAATTCGCCAGGCATCTGCCCGCACAATCCGCCTTGACGCATTACGCGGTCGAGGATTATTATAGAGACTTTACCGTTGTCAGGGTGATGCCTATCACCGGGCGGACCAATCAAATCCGCATTCATTTTTCCAAGATCGGGCATCCGCTGGTGGGGGAAGATAAGTATGCTTTCAGGCGTGATTTTGAGCTGCGTTTCCGGCGTACGGCCTTGCACGCGCTGCGTTTGGAATTCCCGTCGCTCAAAGGCGGCCACAAGATTAAGGTCGAAAGCCCGTTAGCTAAAGATATGGCTGATTTTTTAACAAAGGAGAATCGATGAACTACGAAAAGTTAAGCCTTAAGGAATGGTGTGATTTGTGTCATAGCATTGCCCGTGAAAAAGGATTTTGGGAAAAAGAACGCAATATCGGTGAGGCACTGATGCTGGTTGTCACAGAATTGGCTGAAGCCATGGAAGGCTACCGTCATCAGGACCAGGATAATTTCCGTGAGGAATTGGCAGACACCTTTATCCGTCTTTTTGATCTTTGCGGCGGTTTGGGCATTGACATTCAGTCCGAGATCGTCAAAAAATCAGAGAAAAACAAACTCAGGCCTTATAAGCATGGGAAAATTTGTTAGAAAGACATTTATGTCACCCCCGCGAAAGCGGGGGTCCAGTCACTGGATTCCCGCTTTCGCGGGAATGACACTTCTTTTTTTCTGCGGATGTTCGACGGTGCAGAATCCCGAGTACATCACCCGCGTGGATCATGCCTATGACCGCACCTATTACGCGGGTTTTGAAAAGATGATCGCGAGCTTCATCTTTGTCCTTAAAAAACAGGGCTGGGGGATTATTGACGAGATCGATCCGTCGGTGTTTGAGCGCGATGAGCGTTATGAAAATAACGGTTACCAGAACGTGCTGATTGTCACGGACACGAAAAATAATTTCCTGCATCTGACCGGCATGCGTTTAAACATTTACATCCATTCCCTTGGGGCTAATTCCGATGTGGAAATCCGCAGCACCCTGCGTAATGACAAGATCGTTGAAAGCATTCTAAACGGCGTTGACCGGGAGATTAATCAGTAGTGGAAAAGTTCAATCTCAAAAGCCCCTTTAAACCTGTCGAGGAGCAGCGCAAGGCTATTGACGCGCTCACGCAAGGTCTTAATAAGGAGATTCCTGCCCAAACACTTTTGGGTGTCCCCGCTGACCGGATCGATTTGCCTGATCTTCTCGATCTCCTCATCAAAAAATTCGATCCTCAACGCGTCCTGACGATAGGCCGGATACACTTCGACAATGTCCCCGCGCACGCGGATTTTACCGCGGGCAAATTCATAATC
>Ga0206879_1089_pt2 | contig 20794 bp, 15 predicted proteins | sample Alteio_BWOrgCont_5_FD_152897 | JGI IMG/M metagenome (GOLD analysis project Ga0206879, IMG submission 152897) | Enriched cells from forest soil in Barre Woods Harvard Forest LTER site, Petersham, Massachusetts, United States -... | ecosystem: Environmental > Terrestrial > Soil > Temperate forest > O... | reverse complement strand
GTGGTGAACACCATTGGAACCGAGGGAGATGAGAAAATTTGGCTCGACGAAACGGGCCGCCCCGCCAGCGACGCTATGCACGTTGAGGAACGCTTTCAGCGCGTAAACAACAATCTCCTCCAGTTGACCGTTACCGTCGACGATCCCAAGATGTATACCAAACCCTGGGTGGCGCTGAACAAATTCCCCATGCGGCTGCAATCGCCCGATTACGACGTGACCGAAATGATGTGCATACCTTCGGAAGAGTCGCAGTACTACAAGGATTATGGCGATCAGGCCAGCGGCGTGGAGAGCAAGCAAAGCAAATAGCCGGAATGTTGGTTGTGGGATTTCGGGAAGCATTGACTGGGGTTAGAATTAGGGGTAGCTTTTGCAAAGCAACTGATAGGGAGGCCGAGCGTGAAAGCCAGAATCTCCATCGTTTTTGCGTTAGCCATTGCTGCTTTAGTCGTTTCGCCGGCGTTGTTTGCCCATCATGGGAACGCTGCCTACGATACTGGCAAGAGAGTCACCTTGAAGGGCACCGTCACGGATTGGATGTGGGCCAACCCGCATTGCTGGCTGAAGTTTGACGTCAAGGACGATAAAGGCAACGTGGCGCATTGGGTGGCGGAGACGAACAACGCTCCAGATATGATGGAGAAGGGCTGGAGTATGCACTCGTTTAAGCCCGGCGATGAAGTTTCCGTTACCGTCGAACCGGTGAAGAATGGCAATCCCGTCGGGCGTGTCATTCAGGTCGTGCTTCCGAATGGCCAGACGCTTGGGATGGCCTATCTGCGTACAGGCCAAGATCACTAGTCGGAAAAAAAGAGGCGGCTCCCTCAAAGCAGGGATTCCGTTTTTTCATAGCAACTTTTTATCGAGTAAGGTTCTCTTGAATTGCGGCGCGACCGCGTCGTTGCAAATCAGTCCTGTGTTTTTGCGCGGTACTGTTGGGCTGCTGTCCGCGAATACCTCATAGCGAAATCCCACAAAAATCCTGCCATTATTTCTCCGCTTTTTTTCTTGACATAAAAAGAGCATCTGGATTATACGCCTACACACTTCCAACCGAGCAGCCTTGTTCGGTTGTTACTGGTGTCTCTAGGGGAGGATGCAATGACCGTTACAGTTAAGGGGTCTTTGTTTATACGCATTGGTCGCGCGATAGGGACCCTCTCTCTTGGCATTGCCGTTTTGGTGTTTTGCCTGCCGTTGTTTTCGCAAACCAATTTGGGCCGCATTTTCGGGACGGTTACCGACCAGTCGGGAGGCGTGATTGTAGCCGCCAAAGTGACGGTCATCGACACGGCAAGAGGCATCAATCGTGCCCTCATGACGGACGACGCCGGACAATACAACGCTCCTAACCTCATTCCCGGCACATACACAATTCGCGTTGAAGCGCCGGGTTTCCAGGCCTTCGAGCGCCAGAACGTGGAAGTGGAAGTAGGGCAGGAGTTGCACGTTGACGCGACCCTCCAGCCGGGCGCGCAGACGCAAACGGTGACGGTCACGGAATCGATACCGCTCGTGACTACGACCAGCGCGGTGGTTACGTCAACGATCGAGAACCGAGATATCAATCAGCTGCCGCTGAATGGCCGGAATTTCCAGTCGATGACCGATTTTCGTCCCGGGGTGCAAACGAAGCCGGGCGGAGGAACCGACGCACGCTTCTCCAATGGCCAGCAATCGGAAGAAAATATTTGGCTGCTGGACGGATTATTTAATAAAGGCACTTACGGCGGTAACAGCGTGATCGGCGGCGGGAATCTGGCGGGTGAGGGAGCCACGCTCGTCCCCTTGGACACGATCCAGGAAGTTACCTTCATCGAAAATCCCAAGGCGGAATATGGCTGGGGGACGGGCGCAATCGTCAACCTCGGTTTTAAGTCGGGAACCAACGATCTTCATGGCAGCGCATACGCGTATGGCCGCGATGATTCCTTTGACGCACGAAACCCGTTCGCCACGCAAAAGCCGGGCACTGATCTCGAGCAGTTCGGCATGAGCCTGGGCGGGCCAATCAAGAAGAACAAGCTTTTCTTCTTTGGGGGCTATGAGGGCAAGAGAGTGACGTCGTCGACCACTCAGTTGATCAACGAGCCGACGACGCAATCACTTGGTGGAAATCCCAACACCAGTTTTCCCGATGCTGTTGCTGCCCTGGAGACTCTTGGATACTGTAATCCCGCCGCCGCAGGATGTGCCAAGCCGATCAGCCAACTCAGTTTGAATTTGGCCGGTTGCACTCTGTCTGCTGGCTTGACCGGTACGGCCGCTTGTAACGCGGCGAACGGCGTGTTCAACAATGGCACGACTGCTACGAGCAACGTCCCGATTCAGATTCCCAACTTCCAGCACACGGATAATATGCTGGAGAAGATCGATTATCACATCAGTGATCGCAACTCGCTGAACGGCGAGTATTTCTTTGGCACCGGCAATACCTACTCGAGCGTCGGCGCACCCGTCGAGCCTTATTGGGGATCGACTACTCCTGTGCGCGGCCAGGGTTTCACTGTGGTCGATGTCTGGACGCCGAATTCGACTTGGGTGAATGAAGCCCGCGGCGGCTATCACCGTTACGACCAGATCATTGGAATCGGAGAATGCGCTGGTTTTGGCGCACCTCCCCAGGCCGGCAAATCGGACTACGTCGGATATACGGACGGCTCCCCCGATTATCCCACAGCATTCGGCCTGAACACCGGTACCCCTGATGCCTGCGCCCTGCCGTTTACAACAGTCGGCACAACTTTTACGGCTCTCGGAAACGAGGCCCGGGGCTATGAGCCCAGGCTCGAGAACGCCTACAAGTTTGAAGACGCAGTCTCTTACACGCGCGGTCCTCATATCTTTAAATTCGGCGTTGAGTATCGCGACAGCAGGCTCGCTGGCGGCGCTGAGGGTTACGCGCAGGGGGCGATCAGTTTTGGTACGAACAGCATCGATGCTCCAGGCATAAGCAAGAATCCCTTAGAGGACTTTCTGGTGGGGTTTCCGAGCCAGGGCCAGCTCCTCGTGGGGAACGCCTCCACAAATACCGTGCAATCCTTTGTTGCGGCCTTTGCGCAGGACGACTGGCGCGCCACGCGCAACTTGACTCTGAATCTCGGGCTCCGCTGGGAATACACCTCTCCGTTGGGAGAAGCCAACAACAATTTCGGCGATTTCTATCCGGGTGTTACGCCTTCCGGCCTGATTCAAATTGGCAATTCCGGCGTGAACTCCCTCTGGCATGGTGATCACAAGGTATTCATGCCCAGGGTCGGCCTCGCTTGGGACGTCTTCGGATCGGGCAAGACTGTTTTTCGCGCGGGCGCCGGCACGATGTATGCCTATAACGCGACGAGCGGAATGCTGGGAAACAGCTCCATCGATCCCAATACCACCCCGACCGGAGTTCCGTACTATGCGCCGAACGGCACGGTGGTGCCGAATCCTCCGGGCGGCAACATCACGACGAGCCAGGTGATCTTGACCAGTTCGAATCTAAACACCGCGTCGCCGCTTAATAATTGGGGCGTCAACCAACCCGTCTTCAGCGGCGGCGCTTTGGCGTGCGGGGAAGGACAGGGCTCGGGAGCCACTTTGCCTGCGGGTCTTTCCAGGGAACCTTCCCAGTGCGTTGTGGGAGGATTCGATCCCAATCTGACGATGCCAGTTATTTATTATTGGAATGCCGATATCCAGCATTCCTTTGGGAATAACATTTCTGTCGATATCGCCTATGTGGGGAACCACTCCTCCGGGCTGCTCCAGTTTACGAATATCAACCAACCTCTGCCGGGCGTTGCGAACGGGACGGGCGCCGCTGCCTTTAACGAGCAACTGCGCGAACCCTACTACAACACCTATCCGTGGTTCGGCCAGATCCATTGGGATTCGAATCGTGACGACGCTAATTACGACTCCCTGCAAGCCACTCTGAGAAAACGAGTGAGCCATGGCCTTGACTTCACCGCGACGTACGTCTATTCGCACGCGTTGGACGTCGAGGATGGGGAGTTCGGCACGACCGTCATGGAAAGCAACTACAATACTCGCTTGGATTATGGCAATGCGGCCTATAACCCATTCAACCGCTTCACGATTACCGGTAGCTGGACGGTTCCGAACCACAAAGCGCCGGCTCAGCTACTGTCAGGCTGGGCATTGAATACTGTTGTTGAGCTTCTGAGCGGCGTCCCGTACAACGCGGCCGATACAAAAGACGATATCAGCGGAACGGGTGAAAATGAGGATCGTTGGACGCTTGCGGGGAGCTCGAAGAATTTCAACTGGGGCAGCACTCCCAATCCCGGTGGGTTCCCCTGCTACGGTATCGCCGGCAGCACTTTCGCGAGTGCCACGAACTGTCAGATGGTGACGCCCACGAATCTGCCCGCTCAATGCGTCAGCGTGGCGAGTAGCGAACCAACGAATCCCAGCGTACCGGCGACCGCAGCGACGGGCCTTCCGGCCGGAGCGACACCGACGACAACAAATACGGGCCTTTACAGCCTCTATAAGTACGGCTGCTATATGAACAAGGGTTCCGTGATTGTGCCGCCGGCGCAAGGAACCTACGGAAACATGGCCCGTGACGAACTCGTAGGCCCCGGGATGGCCGAGTGGGATATGTCGCTTACGAAGAATTGGACCATTAAGGAACGGTATACGGCGCAGTTCCGGGTGGAAGGTTTTAACGTCACGAACACGACCCTATTTGCCGTTCCCCAGGCCAACCTGTCTAGTCCGAGCACTTTTGGCAAATCGCAGGGGACGATTAACGCCGGAGGAATTGCCATCGCCTCGGGCGCGCCGCGGCAGGTACAACTAGGCCTGAGATTGACGTTCTAATTGACGTTCCGATTTCTGCGGGTGGCAGTCCTCAATTCTGTAAGAGGACTGCCCACCCACTCCTTGACGATTCCGTTCGAATTTTCCTTCCGCCCCGTGGCGCAGCCTTGCGCAAGCGCGTCGCAAATCGAGAGTCTCCTTTGCTAGTGCTTAATCGATGGAGCTTCGGCGGAGCTTCCGCATAACTTTGAGCTTTCTAGTTGATCTTTTGGTCGAAAGAGTGTAATTGACGGGCCACACCTTAGGGGGCTTCCTTACAACCGGCTTGCAGCGAAAGGATGTGGCTCATGAGTTCCTCATTTGTGAGTTGCCGCACGCGCCTGTCGAAGCAGATAAAGAAAGCAGTGCAAGGGCTGGGATTCGCGATCGCACTTTGCATGGCGTGCCTGCCGCTCTCTTCGCAAACCAGCCAGGGGACCATCCAGGGCGGAGTTTTTGATCAGAGCGGAGGCGCTGTCGCCGGCGCGACGGTGAGCGTCATCGACGTCGCCAGAGGCGTCACGCGCGCCCTGACTGCGGACGGCGCCGGACAGTACGTTGCGGTGGGCCTAACGCCTGGGACCTATACAGTTCGCGCCGAGGCCAAAGGTTTTCGCAATGTGGAGCACAGTGGGGTGCTGCTGGAAGTTGGGCAGACGGTTCGTGTGGATTTGGTGGTGCAACCCGGCGAGCAGACTCAGACGATCACGGTGACGGGAGAAATCCCTGCGATTGATACCACGGATGCCACATTAGGCGGCACGGTCACCAACCGCTCGATCATGGAACTCCCGCTCAACGGCCGTAACTTCGAGCGCCTGCTCGACCTGCGCCCGGGGACTGTGAGCACGCCAGGGGCCGGTACGGGCAGCTCGAACTCCAACGGCCGGCGCATCCAGAACAATACCTTTCGAGTCGAAGGGATCATCCAGATCGTCAACACCACCGGCTCAACGCTCATGAATCAGTTTTATCGAGGGGGAGACTCCGGAAGCCTTTTGCCCATTGACGCCATTCAGGAATTCAGCGCTTCGTATAACTCCAAGGCGGAAGCCGGATTCCGGGACGGCTCAGTGGTGAACGTTGGGATCAAGTCCGGCACCAACAGCATTCACGGCACGGCTTACGCGTTTGGCCGCGACGCCAGCTCCACGGATTCGTCCAACTTCTTCACCGGGCAGGTCACTCCGGCAAACCTGGAGCAGTTTGGGGCGACCGCGGGCGGGCCTATCATTAAAGACAAGCTCTTTTGGTTTGCGAATTTTGAATTAGTGCGCGACGTCACGGGGAATACGGGAACCACGCAAGCGCCCACGTCGGTGGCCGGCGCCGGAGTGGGCAATAGTTTCGTGGACACGTGCGCTTTCCTGAATAATACTCATTCGCCTATCAACCCGCTAAGCGCGCAATTGGCGGGCCTGAACCCCAACACCTGCGTAGTAAGTCCGGCGTCGCCGACGGTCGAAAATATTTTTCCCTTTTTTAACAGCGCCAGCACGACGTTTTTCCAGCCGGCTCCCAGCAATTTGCCAGTCAACAATGGCCTCGCCAAGGGAGACTACGCCATCAACGCCCATCACCACGTGAGCGGCTTCCTATATATATCCAAGTCCTTCTCTCAAACGCTTAGTGCCAATCAGTTGCTGCCGCAATACTACACAGGCGGTGTAAACAACGTGCAGCAGTACTCGGGAGATTGGACCTGGACTCCGAATTCGATCCTGGTGAATGACTTTAGGCTTGGCTACATTTTCAACAGGAATCAGACCGTTTCGGGCGACGTGAACCTCAGCCAGGAGGCTCCCTGGCCCAACGGCTACGGTATGCCCACGGGCGTAACGAACCCGCTGTATGGCGGGTTGCCAACGATTACCTTCAGCAATTTATCCGGAGTCGTGGGGGCCGGCGCGGTGGGCACTGGCCTTAGGACCAGCGCTGGCGGCCCCTCGGGCGACGTCGATCTCGTGGACGCCGTTTCGTACCTGCACGGCAAGCACGCATTCAAGTATGGCTTCGAGTATGTAGACCAGATTCACGATGCGGACAACTTCACGAACGCCCAGGGATTGCTGCTTTTCTCGAACGTGACTACTTTCCTGCAGGGCTCCCCAACCAACGGATCGATCTCCATAGGCAATCCGAAGATTGTGACGCGAGCGCACTTGTTTGCAGGATTTGTGCAGGACGACTGGCGTATCAAACCCAGACTAACCTTGAATCTTGGCCTGAGGTATGAATTCTTCACACCGCCGGTAGAGCGCTATAACGATCTCGGCAACTTTAATCCCAATGTGAACCCCCTCACGACCCCGGCAATCGAACAGGTGGGCCCCGGCGCACCGATTCCCCAGGAATACAAGCCCGGTTTGGGATACTTGTTGCCGCGCCTGGGCGTGGCCTGGGACGTCAAGGGCGACGGCAAGACCGTGGTCCGCGCGGGAGCGGGCCTGTTTACAAACAGCGAACCGATGGAAGGCATTGTCACCAGCACCCCCTTTGGGGCGAATTTTCCCAGCATCGGCGTCAACAATAGCGGTACAGCGGTCAACGCCAACACTTTCACGAGAGAAAGTTTGTCCACCGCCCAGTTGGCTCCAAACTGGAATCTTGCGGCTAACCTGCCGGCAGGCGTTACCATATTCCCCACAACCACCCTGCCGGTACTGATTAACGGCACTACTTACACAGGAGTTACGTGTACGTATGCCGGCGAACCTGGGCTGCCCGCCGCCAACTTATTTACTCCCGTACCGTGCCAGACTGGCGCGACGGACTCTAATTACACGCAAGCTAAGTCCGCCCAGTGGAACGTGGACATCCAGCGGGTGATCGCAGCCAACTTGACGGTTGACGTGGCATACGTGGGAACTCACGGCTATCAGGAGCAATCCATACAGGATATCAACCAGCCGCCCATCGGCACCGGCTGGGACACGAGCGCAGTCAGCGCTTGTCTGGCACCGGCAAGTGTTGCGGCGAATTATAATAAGTGCTCGCCCGATACGAAGGCGGAAGTCGCAGCCGAGCCCTACGTCGGCAAATTTCCGTACCTGAGCCAAATAGACGACGTGACCAACGGGTCTTATTCCAACTACGACGCCCTGCAGGTGACGTTACAAGGCCGGAACTACCACGGGCTGAGCTTCCTTGCCGGCTATACCTATTCTCATACTCTGGCCATCGTCGACGGCCAGCCAACTCTCGTCACGAACGTCTTGCCATCCGATAGCTATAATCTACGCGCGGATTACGGCAACGCCACCTACGATCTCCGGCACCGTTTCCTTTTCTCGCCGACTTACGTTTTGCCTGGGAAAAAATCACCTGCACAAATGCTCGAAGGCTGGTCGGTAAACGCGATCCTGACTTTGCAGCCGGGGCTGCACTTCAGTGTGGCGGATTTGACCAAGACCGACTGGCTGGGAGATGGCGAGACGCTAAACTCCGGAGACGGCAATGGCTCCTACCAATTTTGGAATTATGTGGGACCTAACAACGCCTTTTCGCAGAATGCCGCTCCGCCAACCAAATTGACGGGCGCCAGCGCATTGGCCAACGCCACCTGTGCAGCTGACGCACAGGCGCCGTACTCCGGCAATGCGCAGCTGCAGGCTCTTGCCCTGGCCGCGATGGCTAATGGCGGCTGCTTCCTCTCCGGTTCCGGCGTTCTGACTGCGCCCGCTTACGGAACTCTCGGCGATGCGGGCCACGGCTTCTTCATCGGACCAAGCTACAAGAACGTGGATTTCTCGGTCGCCAAACTCTGGAAGCTCAAGGAACGCTATAGCGCGCAGTTCCGCGTGGAATTTTTTAACGTTCTCAACCACACCAATTTCGGAGCGCCCGGGACCGATCCTTCAAAATCCACGTTCGGTTACTCCACCGCGACGCCTGATTCGGGTAACGCGGTGCTGGGTTCGGGCGGTCCCCGGCACATTCAATTCGGATTGAAACTCACCTACTAGGAAGGAACTTCCCGCTTGCAGAAGCAAGAGCGCCCCGGAACGACCGGGGCGCTCTTGCGTCAGTATTGGTATCTGCGCTTGCAACCAAATTTAGGAACAGCCGAGGCGATGTTACAGACTCTACTTTGCCTTGGCCTTGGCTGCCTGTGCTGCCACATTCTGTGCATCCGTTAAATCCGACTCATTGGTACAGAATTGCTCTTCCCAGTCGTCATTGGGGCCCGCCAGCGACCAGCGCCGCGGCGCTGAATTCCAAGGCTTGGCCAGCACCACGGGGTCCTCGACGGTCACTTGGTAAGTGATGAAGTTCATGGAAGGACGGTTAATGCGCTCGATCAGATGCTCCTGATCGCTGTGTGCCCACCCAGCGCCTCCTCCTGCTAATCCGTCCGGTCCCGCCAGTCCGGTTATGCCCATGGCCGGGTCCAGAGCTATCGTGTCGATTACCAGGGTGTCTCCGTCCCAGTGAGCGACGGAATCGCCGTTAAAACTAGGATCCGGATCCTTGTGATGGGCACGCCCGTCGGTACGTATGACGCGAATGTCCCTGGGGAATTCGATCAGCTGTACGAGCTGTCCGGGGGTTTGGATCAACTGCATGGGCCAGTTTTGAGTGATCTGCATCAAGATCGCACTGGGAACGCCCGCCCAGTTGCAGAGATCCGCGAAACCGACTAACTTGCCCTTGCCCCGATATTTTGCTTCCATCCCAGGCTTGAAGACAGGCGGTTCCTCCTGGACTACCTTGGGATCGAATTGCCTGCGAACGTCTTTGCCAAAAAAGGTCATGTAGGTCCGCTGGAGCATTCTTCCGGCTCCGTTTGGATACCAGCGTCCAGTCAGGTCGGGATGTCCGTCCGCTGTGCGGGGCGCAGGCCCGCCCGGCGGCAACTCCTTCACCTGTTCGAGGCCTCCGGCGATCGGCTTGGGGGCGCCTCCTTGCTGAGAGTGAGCGGGCATGGACGCTATGCACAAAACCGCCAACATGGCTCCAGCAGCGTGACCGCTAAGCCGTTTTTTCTTTTCCAGAGGTTTCATTGCTCGACTCCCCTTTTTCAAGTTCGCTGGCCATGGCCAACCGCCCTGAAACTTCCGAAATGTGTCTGCTTTTGGTGGGAATTGCTGACTGGCAGAGCACCGTCAGTCGCTCATCATTTTTGCGTCATGTCAGGCAAATGTTGGCGCACTTGATCGGCATTAAGATTTTCGACGTTCTGTCCAAGAACGCGCGGTACGCCGTCGGTCATCTCGAGGAGTTCCACCTCTCCTTTGTACTTCGGTCCTCCTGCCTTACTGGGGCACGCCCTGAAGGCCACGGGCTTTCCCACACCGGCAAGGAAGTCCTCTTTCGTGCTGCCGGCGCGCTTCAAGCTATTGGGGGAGATGGTTTCAAAACTCCAGGACGCTACCTTCCCGCTGGCTTCTTTGACGTCGATGTGCACGTACGCGTGCGGATTCTGCCAATCGATGCTCGTCAGGGTGCCTTGCATATCGAAGCATTTCGTCGGGTCGAACTCCACAGTGAATCCGTGATGCGCAAAGGCCGGTCTCACCAAAATAAGCGATGCCAGGATCGCCATCAAAAAGGCGGAGCGCTTGGCTCTCATGGTTACGATTTCTCCTTGGAAAACACCTTCGGGCCACAGTCCTAAATTACCGCTGCTTATAATGCCGCAGCGCTCCCGTGTCAAGGCCGATTACTCTGTTGCCGCAGCGTCGGCTTGAGTTCAACTTAGGAGCGGGAATGATCTGCCTTTAGTGCGGAGGCCGGGAATGGAGCAACTGATATATGCGATATGAGAAGGTCGCTTGGATCGCGCAGTACTGAAAACCGGACAAAAGAAGGACAACTGGCGGAAACTACTTTGTGAGCCATAGCCTCACTGCTTAGAATAGAGCGCATGGGCGGTTAGCTCAGCGGTTAGAGCATCCGGTTTACACCCGGAAGGTCAAAGGTTCAAATCCTTTACCGCCCACCACTTACAAAAACCGAAAAGTCACTGTGGCGGAATTTGTGGGGACGAAAAGGCCAGTTACGTTCCGCGAAATGCTGGCGATGCTGATGACCCACGTGATGTATGGCCGGGCCCACTTTGCTATTGCGAAAGGTCTTATCGGCGCAAACAAAACAATTATTGGCGCGGCTCCGACGTTCTTCGCGATCACCCGTGATGCGCATGCGGATTTGACGGTGCTGACAGCCGCAAGAATATTCGATCGACAGCGTGGCGCCGTTTCGATCCACGCATTGTTGTCTTCTGCATTGAAGCAAGCGGGAACCTTTAAGTATGGAACTTCAGCCGAAGTGAGAAAGGCCGTTGAAGAAGCGAACGTGCGCGTCAAGAAACTCGAGGCGATCCTGGCAGCAATAACTACTCGCCGAAATCAGACCATGGCTCACATGGATCCCTCGGCGATTGTGGACTCAGAAGAATACCTGCGTGGTGGCCTCGTGAGTTATCGACAAATCGACGGGCTCTTCGACGAAACGGAACTGATTCTAAATAGGTTCTCTCGTCTTTTCCGCGGCGACTCGATTCCTCTGTACTTTGCTGACGCCGATGACTACAAACAAGCGCTCTATCTCATCGCCCAAGCACAAAAGGCGTTACAATAGCAAACCCTACGTTCCTGCCACAGGCACGACTCTTTTCCGTTCGGCCTCGTGGTACTTCTTGAGGTTTAGCATCGCCTGGCGCAGATCGTCCTCGTTCGGAATATCGTATCTCAGGAACATGCTGGCGGTTTTGTGGTCGCTGATCTTCATCGCCACGGATTGGGGGATGCCGCTACGGACCATGTTGCGCACGGCCGTTCTCCTGAAGTCGTGAAAGATGCGCCCGCCTCCCACGGCGCAGCCTTGGCGTCGGTTCCAGGCTGGCGGGAGGGCGAGTTAGTTCGCATCCTGGATAGGGCTATCGTGGAATGAAATGTACCGTTTTGCGGGATATGCCAACAACGGTGAATCAAAGTACCCCTCGTGCACAACCGGCGATATGGATTTGCCGAGTTCACGTTCATCGCTTCCGACTACGACTGCGGTGGCTATCGCTTTCGCTTGCGTTTTTCCCAAGTGAATAACGACAGCCCTTTGAATGATTTTTGCAGTTACCTCAGATTCGTCCACTGTGGTCTTAAAGATTTTGCACTCACCGCTTGGGTCTTTTCCAATGTCTTCGACCGCCATCGCCAGACCATTTTCTGTTGATAGATTTTCTGATGAGAGACTTCCTGCTATTGTGTCGGAGACCCTCATCGGAAACCGGATCTTTAGATGAGCATCATCGAAACCCCTGTCCGTCCCAATAATGACTCTATATACCAGGCAACCGGTAGCGTTTCCCCGCAATGGGCGAATCCCCGAGGTGGACACGTCAACGTGAGAAGCAGGCCAATAGGGCCAAAATGTTGCGATGAGAGAGAGGACGAAAGGCGACACGACAGCCCCAAAGAGAACCCAAAATCCCTTCTTCACAACAAATCTCGCTTTGGACTCTAGCTGAATCGTTCTAAGGGCGTTTTGGCAGTCGCGACAATTGTCTTTTCTCAGGAGGCTGAGAAAACTGAAGACGGCCTGCTTTTGAAAGGCCTTGCAGGGGGCATGGACAGACATAGCGTCTCTGCTAGCGTGACCACCGCCGTACAGCTTTCTGTGGTTTCCTTTCACGCTTATAGCAGCGGATTGTACCACTCCCCCCTCTGCCTTCCGGCAGGCGTCCCGGCCGCAACACCGCGGAAAGCCGCTGCCCCGCTGAATCCCTCCTCCACAAGAGCTCCTCCTCCGCTGAACTCAGGACTTCAGTAGACTCTAATTGATCAATTAATTGCACACTTTGAAAACCAACCAGCAATAGGCCACTCAATCTTCAGGTGTTAGGGTTCGCAGTTCGCCTTGAAATTGGCCGACTAATTGCTGTGAGTCTTTGTTTCGGCGCTTACCTGTTTGGAGGATCGCGTGCACTTGAAGCGGTTAGTGGCCCTCCTGGTACTGTTTCTTGGATTCCGCAGCATTCGTGCACACGCGCAGGTAGTTGCGACATGGAACGGTGGCACCGGGAGCTGGACTGTCCCCACCAACTGGACCCCAGCCGCTGTTCCCAACAACGGCGGGGGCGCGACCTACGACGTCACGATCAATACTCCCAGTTCGTTCGTAACGATGAACAGCAATGAAACCATTGATACCCTGACCTTGGGCGCTGGAGACACGCTGCAAGGAAGCGCCACTTTGAGTCTAGTCTCCGGCATGAGCTCCAACAGTGGCACCATCACTGATAGTGGAGGAGTCTCTCTCGACAATAACTCTGGCTCCTATTTTACCAACTTTGGCACGATCGGTCTTTTTACAAGTGGTCCCTCCGGCGCTGGGGTTGTGAATAGCGGGACGTTCATCAATTCCGCGACAATCTCGCTTGTTTACACCTCAATCTCGAATAGCGTTGGCGGCTCCTTTGCCAACTCGGGCACGATCACCAACAACGCTTCGGGAGGCATCTTTAACTCTGGCACTTTCAGCAACAGCGGCACGATTGGTTTCCAGGGGGTCAATGATCCTCTAGATGTCTCCAATAGCGGCACTCTCAACAATTCCGGCACGATGAATTTGACCTACGGTTTCCCTGGCACCTCTAGCCGGTTCTCGAACTCGGGCACGATCAACAATTCCGGCACGATAAACTTGAGCTATTTTTCTGCTGCCGATAATCCTGACTACTTCTCTAATTCGGGCGAGCTTAACAATTCGGGCACTATAAATTTGAGTTTAGGTTCCGGCGGCGATAACGGTGACTATTATTCTAACTCTGGCACCGTCACAAATTCCGGTACCCTAAATGTGACAAATGGCCTAGGTGATGTCTCTGCGGCGCTCTCCGACTCGGGCACCGTCGACAATTCCGGCACGCTCATGGATGCTGCCGCCATCAACAACAGTGGAAACTTTACGAACTCCGGCGCCGTGACGATAACCGGCTCGGGCGTTTTCACAACGAGCACCAATTATACGCAGACAGGCGGCAGCACCCTCGTGAACGGAACGCTCACCGCAACAGGCAGTGCCATCGTAAACATCCGGAGCGGCACGCTCGGCGGCGACGGAACGATCAACGGAAACGTCTTGATGAGCGGTACCATGATGCCGGGTAGAACATTAATGCCAGGTGATTCTCCGGGGACGCTAACGATTTTCGGAAGCTACGAACAAATGGGCTTGGGAACTTTCGACGAACTGATGAGCCCTCTCTCGCAGTCCCTGCTCGACGTAAATGGCAATGTAACTCTTGATCCCGGGGCTTTGCTCGAGATCACACTGCTGAACGGATTCAATCCCTTCGGCCAGGCCTTCGACATCATGAACTACAGCGCCCTCTCGGGAGAATTTGTGAACGGCTCTAGTTTCTGGGATGACGGCTATTTGTGGGACGTAGATTATGGCCAAAACCAAATTGATATCAGCGCCGTGAAAGCTCCCGAGCCGGGAACATTCGCCCTGTTGGCAGTCGGCCTGATTGCCCTCATCGTTCATTCCTCGCGCAAACCGACCTATTCGGTGCTTAGGAGGCTTCGCCGCACATCGTGATTTCGCGAACCTATTCCGTAGAACACGAATCGGCATCAGGCGCGCCGCCGATGACAAGTTCCCGCAACCGCCTGTGCGCGGCTCAGTTCGCCTGGATTGCGGCGGGTTTGCTGGTCGCGGCGCTCGCGGGCACTCATATTTATCTCACGCTTCGTCCCTCCACAGTTCAGTTCACCACCCCGTATCAGGCCGTGCTCCTCACCAACGGATCCGTATATTTCGGCCGCCTCGAAGGCTACGGCAGCATTTCGCCTATCCTTACCGATGTCTACTACGTTGTGTCGCAGACAAACCCTGAGACCAAGCAGGTTTCCAGTTCTCTCATCAAGAGGGGAAAGGAACTCCACGAACCGGATCGGATGTACCTCAACCCCAATCAAATCGTCTTTGTTGAGTCAGTCGGAACAACCTCAAAGGTGGCGCAACTGATTGCACAAGCCCCGCATTAGGTTCCACGGAAGCCGTCATGAACCCGACCACAACCGGCTGGCAAAACCTCTGCTCTTTGTGTCTGTAGTATTCGCTGTTCCTACCAACACCGCAGGAGCCGCTGCCCGCTGAGTCCCTCCTACACACAGAAGCGCGGACGCAGGGAGATCGTTATCGCTCGGCCTGCTCTGTGGGCAGTACGCGCCGCAGCCATGTAGCGGCGAAGACTGTGGTAGATTTTGTGGGTGCTCAGCGTCTATCAGCATGTATCAGCGTCGCTCACGCATTGAGGAGAAACGCAAGAAATGATAGGCCCTTAGACGTGGTGAGCGGTCCTGCTATGGTTGACCAGAAGCGGTTTACACCCGGAAGGTCCAGCGTTCAAATCGCTGACCGCCCACCACGCAGATCGTCCTCATTCGCGACATCGTATCTCCGGAACATCGATGCGGCTTTATGGCGGCTGATCTTCGTTGCCACGGATTGGGGATGCCGCTACGCACCATCTTGCGCACGACCGTTCTCCGGATCTTCGAAAAGTACGATAGGAGGGCCGACAACCTCCGGTGCCATGTACTCATCTCTTCTACATGGCTACAAAAGCAAAAACAAAGACAAGGACAAAAACAAAGACAAAGGCAAAGCGCAGGCGGTGGCTAACCTTGAAGGACGCGCTCCGAAATGCCCGAAAGGAACACCCAGGTCTCTCATTGGATCTGCAACGCCGCATCGCGCAACGCAAGGTGACGCTGGACGAATTAGCCAGCCATGTCGAGCGCTATCGGGAAGAGCACGCGATCTAGAGGCTCCCGCGTCGAAGTCGGGGAGGTCGGCAAACCCACTCTGGCCACGCGTGCTCGATGATGTGCAGGTGAAACCATTCCTGCTCTTGCCGCGCCGAAATGGTAACTCATAGAACACACCCCGGGAAGCAGCGGCGGTCGTACCAAAGCTGCTTCCTTTTTTTTGGTCGGCGAACCGCCCGCCAGGCAATGCATCTAATCGGGTTATAGGGGACCGCCGGCACCCGCGCCGGATGCGCCGCTCATCAGACAAGCTATTCATCGTCACGTAGACGAGATACCACAGGCCTAAGTGACCGGGATCACCGACCCCCTCTTCGATACCTGCCAACATCTTGTTGCAAGCGGATCGCAGGAAAGGGGGGCGAAAAGATGATCTCTAGACTCTTAGTTCCCCCAGACGCACGCATCTCCGCAAGAGAATCGAATGAGCCCAAAGCAGTCCGGCGAGACCTCCTGGTGCCAAGAAGGTTGATTTCGGCCGACGCACGGATTAGCGACGCGTCGAGCGGAGTGGTCAAACCGATCGGCGAAACGGCGTCGGCTTTACGCCGCCTGATGGTGCCCAAACTCCTGGTTCCCCCAGGCGCGCGCATTGATACGCCGCTAGAACCCGGAAGGCCGGTCACTGCGACCGTCAGCACGAATGTTTTTGATGAAGCCCTCTTGGGCGACTCATTTGGGGGACATCGTCACACCGTGAGTGAGTGGGTGATCTCATTCGGCATCCATGCGGCCATAGTGGCTGCGGTGCTCATCGTGCCTCTTTTCTATACCCAGGTACTGGATCTGCATCAGTTTGAACTCACATATTTGGCCGCTCCGCTGGCTCCGGCCCCTCCGCCACCGCCTCCGCCCCCTGCGGCGCCTGTGGCGAGGCAAGTGCCGCGCAAGGTTCTTCCGGCGACAGCCAAGCTGACCATGCCGGTTGCCATACCGAAGACAATTCCTGCGCCATCCACCACACCCGAAGCCGCCTCGGATATCATCGCCGGCGTTGCTGGCGGCGTACCCGGCGGAGTTCCCGGCGGCCAAGTCGGCGGCTTGCTTGGAGGCATCGTCGGCAGCACTGGTCCCGCCGCGCCTTCAACTCCCCCTCCTCCTGTTGCGGAGGCGCTTGCTCCTAACGGGCCGCTGCACGTTGGCGGAGAAGTAAAACCTCCGCGAGAACTCTACAAACCTCCGCCCAAATATCCACTTCTGGCAGTGCAAGCCAGGATCGAGGGCGACGTCCAAATCGACGCGCTTATCGACAAGGACGGAGCCGTAGTTCAGGCGCGCGCCATCAGCGGCCCCGGAGTGCTCATTCCCGCCGCTCTCGAAGCCGTGAAGCACTGGAAGTACCAACCGACTTATCTCAATGGCGTTCCTTGGCCCATCGAGCTGACCGTTCATGTCACCTTCTCGTTATCGTAACGAATGAGACCGTAGCCCGGCCGGGTGCTGAGCCTGCAAAAAGGCCCCCGGCCGGGCGGTTAGCCTGCGAAGACCAAGGTGCCGTCAACCCTCCAGCGACATCCCTACGCGCGTGATGTATTCGGCGCGCTTGTGACATGACGTCGTATTAAATCCTCGTTAAGAGGTTTTTGCGCCAATTTAACTTCGCTTTTTGTCGAAAGTTGGTGCATTATCTGCTGCGCAAGGGCCTGTTGCCGCCGGAGCTATCAGGGACAAGCGCGAACTTTACGGTCTCGGGTTCGCTTGGGCATAGGGCGGAATATTTATCACTTGCTATTATTATGAGTTCGATGTTGAATTTCGGCCCCGCGGGGTACGAAAGCCAGAGGAGGAAATTCATGAAGCTTGGATCGATGCGAGCGATCCTCTACACAATAAGCATATGCGCCATGGGAATCGCCGCTGTGTGCCTTATTCCTGCGATGCCGGCGCGCGGCCAGGCCGGCCAGGCTGCATCGGGCGACAAGCAGCTTTTGTCCGATCAGGCGTTCAAGAACGTTCAAGTGCTTAAGGGCATCCCTGTGAACGAATTCATGGAGGAGATGGGCTTCTTCTCCGCGTCCCTGACGGCCAACTGCACCACGTGCCATGGCGACGAGAGCGCCGGCAGTTGGGATAAATATGCCGTCGATACTCCCATGAAGCAGATGACGCGCAAGATGGTCCTGATGATGAACGGGATCAATCAGAATTACTTCGGCGGCAAGCGCGAAGTCACCTGCTATTCCTGCCACCACGGGGACGATAAGCCCAGGGTTACGCCTACGGTCGCGGACGTGTATGCCACTCCTCCTCCTCCGGAAGACCCAGATACGCTTTTGCCCCCGGCACGCGGGGAGCGTACCGCCGACCAGATCCTGGACGGCTACATTAAGGCTCTCGGCGGCACGCAGAAACTTGCCAATCTGAAGAGTTTTCAGGCCAAGGGAACTTCCGAGGGATATGCGGAAGAGAAGATCCCGGTGCAAATCTACGCCAAGGCTCCAGGTGAGCGCGCTATTTTCAGTCAGTCGCCCAGCGGCGAACGCGTCTCGGCCTATAACGGCAGCATGGCCTGGGTTCTCGCCCCGTCGGACGACAAGCCCGTGCCCCTGGTGCAATTGACCGCGGATGATCTCGATGGCGCCAAATTGGATGTGGCCGTTACCTTTCCTGCGCAGCTCAAGCAAACGCTTATGAATTGGCGTGTGAGCTTCCCAACTCAGATCGGCGATACGGACGTGGAAGTGGTTCAGGGGAGCATGAACGGTAAAACGCCGGTGAACTTCTATTTTGATAAGAAGACGGGCTTGCTCCTGCGCATGGTGCGGTACTCCGATACGAAGGTCGGCCTCTACTCCACGGAGACCGATTTCTCCGATTATCGAGACGTCGCAGGCATCAAGATGCCGTACCACATCTCAGTGGCTTGGATGGACGGCCGCGCCGATATGATCCTGTCGCAGATTCAGCCGAACGTCTCGATCGATGATGCGAAGTTCGGCAAACCCGCAGTTCCGCCGCCAGGTAAATAGGGGCCACAAGGAAGAGCTACCTCTAGCCACGCCCTCCGATCATGTGGAGGGCGAATCGGGCCGTTAGGGACCAGCACGCTTTCCATCTGAGTTCGGTGTGCTGTTATGAACGCCTGTCAGTTGTCGGAGCCGCCCATAAGCCCGATTTGCTGGCCGTCCTTCATCACTTTGCGGATGGCCATCGCGGGCGCACCGCTCTTTAGCGCGGAGCCAGTCATGGTGACCTCATCGCCAGGCTTGATCGTGCTCTTCGTCCAGCCGGCTCGCGCGAGATGATTTGGGCTGGTGAGTTCCCCCTCCCATTTTTCGATCTTGCCCGTCGAGGGATCTTTTGCGTCCATGATGATAAGGACGTGAGGATTAACGAATTGGAAGTCTGTGACGGTGCCCGTCACCGTGACCATTTTCGAGGAATCATATGCGGCTGCGCCATGATGCGCGAAAGCCGGTCCTGAGACCACGAACAAGATACCGAACGCGATGAGAGATAACGTCACCTTATTCCGCATTTGGTTGCCCTCCGGATAGTCGGGAGTCTCGCATTCTTGCCCTACGCTCTCAATAATCGGCGCCCACAATCCACGTACATCGGCAAAGATTCAATGTATTGCCTTCACATACGTCCGGGCGAAGATCAATTACCAATCTTGATTTCGGATTTAAATTCGTGATAGTTGCGGAAGTCGATGATATTGTGGCGGCACTCACTGGCGCCTCGTTCGCAACCCAAGCTCTCGGCACGGGCCGGAAGCAGAAACGATGTCCCGCCAATCGATACGTAGGAATAGTCCACCGCGGATTCAACCGTATCTGTAGGGAAATCCGACGGCATGTTGCGGGCCTGCATCTCGATTCGCAGGACGCGCGCGGTTGTCGGATCGATCCAAACGGAGCCTCCGTAAGCCGGAGTCACGGTCTGCGTGCCGGATTGCACGATCCAGTGTGAATTTTCACTCCGCACTTCAAAGTCGTAAACTTGGGCACCGAAACCTGAAATGGAAGACGCACCGCCGGAGTGGAACTGCGCGCGCGTATCGGGGTGAAAAAGCTCCAGCAGCGTGGAGGCAAATTCTCCGGTGGACCAGGCTCCGCCGATTTCCTGCATTCCCCGGTCCGTGGGCCGGTCATTGATCTTCACGTTCCGATAAGTTTCGTGCCCCTCATCGTAAATGATGTCAGCCGAAACCACGTCCAGGGACATTTCCGGCTCGCGGCCTCGCTGGGTAAACCGCGACATAATCTCTTGGCAAATAAAGTTCGGAAGCTTCTGTGAAAACTCGAACGCCGCCTCTCTGGCCCTTTCGATCAAGGCTTCGGAGGGATTCAGCGAACGCGTGGGTGCGGAAGCCGCGGGCGGCGGCGCGTCCGGCGGCGGGTCAGGACAGGGAGGCAGAGCCGGCTGCGTACCTCGTTTCAAAATGGGACGGCCGTTGGAGCAGGGAGGCGTACTCTGCGGTTGCGATTGCGCTGTGGGCGACGGCGCGGACGGCGCCGGCTGTGGCGAAGATCCACTTTGCGCATGCAGGGAGATCGGAGCACTCAGAAGGAGTGCGAGGAGCACCTCGAGGCAGCTAGATCTCCGACCCGAGCAAAAACTACGCATGATCACTCCTCCAAAGAGCATACACCCAACCGCCACCGTTGGTTAGGGCATTAAGGTGCAATTCCAATTCGGGTCTCCGAACAGCCTCTGAGAAGTGGTACTTTGCTACCAGCGCCTGTTCTCTCACGGCAGAAGGTGGCCCATCGCACTTATCGGGACCTAGCTCGGGGAGGAAGGCCCGTGAGGTGAGCTCCCGTGAGGTGACCTTATGACCCGACCCAATCGTCTGACCGGAATCTTGGCTGCCGCCGCAATCTGTCTGGCGGTGGCGGGCAGTTCGCATGCGCAGGCCATGAACTTCACGATCGACGGCGTGCCGCGCCAGGCGCTGATTCTTGCCCCTGCCAACGCCTCGCGTTCCTCGGAAGCACTGCCCCTGCTCTTCGCCTTCCACGGTCACGGCGGCAACATGGTCCAGACCGCCGCGCAGATGCGCTTCGATAAAGTTTGGCGCGAGGCCATTGTGGTTTACATGCAGGGACTTCCGACGGCAACAGACGGAGATCCTGGTGGCGATGAGCCGGGATGGCAGCGGGAGCCCGGACAATACGGCGACCGCGATTTGAAATTTTTCGACGCCGTTTTGGCCAGGCTGCGCCAGGTGTTTCGGGTGGATGACAATCGCATTTATG
>Ga0206879_1090_pt1 | contig 21033 bp, 16 predicted proteins | sample Alteio_BWOrgCont_5_FD_152897 | JGI IMG/M metagenome (GOLD analysis project Ga0206879, IMG submission 152897) | Enriched cells from forest soil in Barre Woods Harvard Forest LTER site, Petersham, Massachusetts, United States -... | ecosystem: Environmental > Terrestrial > Soil > Temperate forest > O... | reverse complement strand
GATAACACTGTATTGCGCACCATGATTCGTTCTAATCCGGGTATAATGCTTTTAAAAGCCGGGATAGTGATTGATATGTGGCACTACCACTCCATGCCCGATTATAAAATGTTGAACGAAAAATATTTCCACAACTAGTGCTGAACTACATAATAAAAAGAACCTTCTACGGAATGTTGGTACTATTTGGAGTACTGGTAGTAGTGTTCTTGTTATTTAATGCATTGCCGGGTGATCCTGCCAGGCTAATGTTAGGGCAGCGTGCTGATGCACAGGCTATACAAATTATTGATAAAGATTTGGGACTTGATAAACCTTTGGGCGTTCAGTTTATAATGTATTGCGACGACCTTTCACCCCTTTCCATTCATAACGACAAACAACCTGATAGTCCTATATACCTTGACACTGCTAAATACAATCACTATATAACGCTGTTCAGGGTATCAAAAAATAAAGTACTTATCTTAAAATATCCTTACCTGCGCCGCTCCTACCAAACGCGCAGAAAAGTTATAGATATAATTACCTCCACCCTTCCTAATACTGCTGTATTAGCTGTAACTGCCATTGTGTTTGCTTCCATATTCGGAATAATACTAGGAATCATAGCTGCCTTGATGAAGGATTCTATTTTTGATAAAATATCCGTTGTGCTTTCTGTGCTTGGCTTAGCTGGGCCATCTTTCTTTGTCGGATTAATATTCGCGTGGTTATTTGGGCACGTGCTTAGCAAATATACAGGGCTTAATACAGTGGGGAATCTGTATACCATTGACGATTATGGTAATGGTAGGTATCTCGACCTTAAGAACCTGATATTACCTGCACTCACTTTAGGTATAAGGCCTCTGGCTATTATAGTGCAACTCACCCGTAGTTCTATGCTCGAAGTTTTATCACACGATTATATCCGTACCGCTTTTGCAAAAGGATTGAAGATACGCAAGATCATTACAAAGCATGCACTAAAAAACGCCATGAACCCTGTTGTAACAGCAATTTCAGGATGGTTTGCAAGCCTTATTGCGGGTGCAGTTTTCGTTGAATACATTTTTGGTTGGGAAGGAATCGGTAAAGAAGTTATTGAGGCCCTCGAACGTTACGATCTGCCTGTAGTAATGGGTGTAGTGCTTGTTACCTCTATATTGTTTGTTATTATAAACATAGTTGTAGATATTATTTATGCGATGCTTGATCCACGTATAAGGCTTAAATAGAAAAATTTATGAGAAAAAAGATAGTAGCCGGTAACTGGAAGATGAATAAAACATATGCTGAGGCTATACCCTTGTTATATGCAATAAAGGACCTGCTTAGTAAAAGTAAAAAAGCAAGCAATGTTACTACTATAATAGCCCCTCCATTTGTTTATGTGCACGACTTTTATGAAAATACAAAAGGCCTGAAAAACCTTTTCGTTAGTGCGCAAAACTGCTCAACAGAGGAATCTGGAGCATTTACCGGTGAAGTTTCTGCTGCAATGATAAAATCGGTTGGTGCATCATTTGTTATAATTGGCCATTCTGAAAGAAGAGCATACTATAAAGAGACCCACGAAGAATTAAAAAAGAAAGTAGATATTGCATTGAAGCATTCTCTTAGTCCTATATTTTGTGTAGGTGAAACAGCCGAAAAACGTCAGGCTAACGAACATTTTTCAGTGGTTGAATCGCAATTGAATGAAAGCCTTTTTCATCTTTCACCTGAAGAATTTAAAAAGACCATAATAGCATATGAACCTGTATGGGCCATAGGTACTGGGCTTACAGCAACTTCTGCACAGGCACAGGAAATGCATCATTTCATTCGTTCAATAGTAGAAAAGAAATATGGCAAAGAAATTGCCTCAGATCTTACTATTCTTTATGGCGGCAGCTGCAATGAAAAAAATGCAACTGAACTTTTTGCCTGCCCCGATGTGGATGGTGGCCTGATAGGCGGAGCCTCTTTAAAAGCTAAAGAGTTTGTAGAAATTATTCATTCATTCCCGGCATGAGTCTTCTGAAAAAATTTATTCTATGTTCTGTAATATTACTTGCGTGCCTGAAAAATGGTTATGGACAAGGTAATCAGATAAAGATATTTACACCCGATTCCGTTAAATTTCTCAGCGACCTGGAAGCTTATATGGAGACAGGCCTTGCAACACATAAAGACGTTAAAGAATTCCTGCAAAAGTTTACCGCCACATGGAAGTCTCCGGTTTATGGACACTCTTACAAGCAGGCCACTTACGACATTTCTAACGAAATGCTTACACGCAAAATACCTGTGTATCCAACTTACCAGACCTTCCTTTCAGCCATGATGAATTTTGTCAGTGCGGGGCTGTCCCAAAAACAATTTGATCAATGGTTGGCAGGGTTGGAGAAACTTATTAAACAGCGCCCCTATACTAACCTGAACACATATCTTACAATGGGTGAAAACCTTTTTGGTTCTAACATGATGTTTAAATCTCCCACAATCTCATGGAGTGTTAACAACAATTCGTTCTCTTTCAAATCAGATAGTGTTCCTGAAGTTATCTTCACTAACGTTAATTTAAAATGCTCCAACGAACGAAATGATACCGTTATAATTTATGCAACAAGCGGAGTATTCTTCCCCTTGAGAGGTGTGTGGGTTGGTAAAGGAGGAAAAGTAGATTGGGTTCGTACCGGCCTTGATGGCGCTACAGTTTATGGAGAGTTGCAAAACTATACCATTACGTGCCGCCAGGGTGCCTTTGCTGCAGATTCAGTTATTTTCTGGGATAAGTCATATTTTGATAAACCATTGCTGGGGAGACTTATTGAAAAAGACATTTCAGAACCAAAAGGTAAGGAAACATACCCGCGTTTTATATCATATGGCAAACGGTTTGAAATCCCTAACCTTACTACCGACGTAACATACAATGGCGGCTTCTCTATGAGGGGAAGAAGGTTCCTGGGCTCTGGAACTGTTGCGGAACCGGCTCAATTAATATTTAAGAGGAAAGGTAAACCATTCCTTATTGCCTCTTCCGTAGATTATAGTATTACAAAAGACCAGATATCAGCTGACGATGCACGAATTGTAATTTTTGTTACCGACACTGATTCCATTTATCACCCGGATATTCAGCTCGTATATAATATTGCAAAAAAGCATCTTTCACTCATCCGGACCGATCAAGGGTTATCTCAAACACCATATTTTGATTCGTACCATAAAGTGAATATGTTCTTCGAAGAACTGTCATGGTTTATAGATGAACCCAAGCTGGCCTTCCGTATGCTTGAGGGTGCTGCAGAAAGTAAAGCTGATTTTGAATCACAGGATTTTTTCCGTCCGGGCCTGTTCCAGAAGTTTGATGAACCCGGTGGAACAAATACCATTTTTGACGTATCGCGTTTCACTAAAAGCATAAACAGTAAGGACTTTACAGTCACCGATTTTGCCAATTTCGAACATACCACTGCTGATGAAATACGCCCATTGGTTATGAAACTTGCCACAGTAGGAATGCTTATGTATGATATACCAAACGACCAGATACATGTGCAGGACAGGTTGTTCAGGTTTATAACTGACTACGGTGCTAAGACAGACTATGACGTAATTGATTATCACTCAGAAAACCCGCCAAGAGGTGTTGATAACGGAGATATGGACCTTCTTACCAATGACATAACTCTGAACGGAGTAAAAGTTGTAATCCTCAGTGATTCAGAAAATGTTTACATGTACCCCAAGAACCAGCAAATAGTATTACATAGAAATAGGAATGCAACTTTTGCGGGGAATGTACACGCGGGCCGCTTTGATTTTTATGGCCAGCACTTTGATTTTAAATACAATGAATTTAAGATAAAAATGAATAATACGGATTCAATCCGTATGCTTGCAGAATCATTTGAAACAGATTCAAGAGGCCAAAAACATCTTGTTCCCGTTAAAAGTGCCATTGAACACGTAAGCGGGGAAATTGAACTTGATGATCCTCGAAATAAGTCTGGTATGAAGCCATTCCATAAATACCCGATTCTTACCAGCGATACAAACTCTTTTGTTTTTTATAATAAAAGTAACATCCAGCATGGTGTTTATAAGAAGGATGCATTCTATTTCAAACTCGACCCGTTTGTTATTGATAGCTTAGGAAGGTTTACCAATGCGGGTTTACACTTTAACGGAACGTTTGCGTCAGCAGGTATCGTTCCTGATATGCGTGAAGCTTTAACATTGCAGCCCGATTATTCGCTGGGTTTCGTACACGAATCGCCTGCCGACGGAATTGCATTGTATGGCGGAAAAGGCAAATTCTTTAGCAAACTGAAATTAAGCAATCAAGGATTAAAAGGAGATGGAAGTATAAACTATGTGACTTCTGTATCCAAATCTAACGACTTTACTTTCTTTCCGGATTCTATGAATGCTATTGCCAACAGTTTTGTTGTCAATGAACAAAAGTCACCTCCGGAATTTCCACCTTTAAAAGGCGATACTGTTTCTGAACATTGGGTTCCTAAGCTGGATCACATGGCTATAAAAGATATAAAATATCCCTTCTTTTGCTATACCAACGAGAGTATCTTCCACGGCATACTTAACCTTAGCCCCGACTTGCTTAAAGGTGGAGGGGAAATTGACTTTCTGAAAGCCTCACTCACATCGAAGGTGATTAAATTCTACCAGCATAAGTTTACAGCCGATAGTGCCGACTTTAGCCTTGAAGCAATGGATAATTCAGGCATTGCATTTCAAACTAACAATATGAATTCTGATGTTGACTTTGATAAGAAGATGGGTGAATTCAAATCAAACGGTGGTGGTTCAGTTGTTAAATTCCCGGTTAATGAATACATAGCCTTCATGGATGAATTTAAATGGTATATGAACCAGGATGCCATTGAATTGAGTTCAACAAAAAAACAAACTGTTCAAAACCAGGGTAAGGAATTGCAATTCTCCGGTGCTAAGTTTATTTCGACTGATGCCAAGCAAGATTCTCTGCAGTTTATTGCCCCTGCGGCACGTTTCAGCCTTAAAGATTACATTATAAGTGCGTTAAAAGTTCCATTTATTGATGTAGCAGATGCACGCATAACACCTGACAGCGGAAAAGTTATTATTCACAAGAGTGCGGTAATGGAGCCTTTAATACATGCCGATATTATTGCCAATACAGTTACTAAATACCATCACATCTATAATTCCGACATAAGTATAAGTTCACGTAAAAACTATACAGGTTCGGGCTATTACGATTACATAGATGAATTAAAAAATAAAAAGGCCATCTATTTTAATAACATACACGTGGATACAACTCATCAAACCGTTGCCAACACAACCATACCAGACACTTCCCACTTCGCTTTAAGTCCGCACTTCAGCTATAAGGGAGATGTAACTCTAAGAGCAAGCAACCAATTCTTATTTTTTAGTGGACTTGCCCGAATCATGCATGAATGTAACGAGCTAAAAATTGCATGGATAAAATTCTCATCACAGGTTGATCCAAATAATGTTCAGATACCAATTACACCGAATACAACCAACGAGAGCAATGTTCCTTTAGCAGCATCGCCGGTACTTGCAGTTACTGATTCATTACACATGTATGGTGCATTCCTTTCACCGGTGGTTAACGGAAAGAAAGACAATGTAATTTTACCTGATAGCGGCTACCTTGTTTTTGACAAGCCAAGTATGCAATATCGTATTTCCACAACCGATAAACTTATTGAACAATCATTACCAGGCGACTATGTAAGCCTTGATACACGCCGCTGTATATTATATTCTGAGGGGCAAATGCATTTAGGACCAGATTACGGTCCACTTGATATGGAAACTGTTGGTAACATGACCGATTATCTTGTACCCGATTCTGTTTCAGGAAGGGTTATGGTATTATTGAACTTCCTATTTGATGATGGTGCGCTTGATAAAATGGCGACTGATATAACTAATTTCACTAACCTGAAACCTATCGATTTTTCAAAAGGCGACCTGCAAAAAGATTTACGCGAATTAATGGGTAAAGACCAAGCTGATAAACTCATTTCACAACTCACCCTTTATGGCGTTGCAAAAAAAATACCTAAGGAAATCCAATCAACTTTATTCTTCAGCTCACTTAATTTAAAATGGAACCAACAAACCCGTTCTTATATGTCAGTTGGGCCAATTGGTATTGGCAGCGTTGGCAAAACCATGATAAATAAATTGGTTGACGGCCATGTGGAATTCAAGAAGAAACGGGGAGCCGATGAAATAAATATCTACATAGAACTTGACCCTCAGCACTGGTATTATTTCAATTATGTGAATGGCTTTATGCAGGTACTCTCATCTAATAATGATTTTGATAATGCAATTACTTCCTTGAAACCTGATAAGAGAGAGGTAAAGACTGATAAAGGGAAATATACTTTCAATATCTCTACTTCTACCAAGAAAACTATTTTCTTGCGGAAATTCTCAGGAGATAATGATAATAGCAGCAACGGCGGGAATTAATTCTTGTATTTTTGGGTAATTATTCTCATCTATTATATTTATGAAAATACATTACCCTATTAGATTCCTAGCAGTATTTTTCTTTTCACTTTTCGCTTTTCACTTTTCACTTACTTACGCCCAGCCATTTAATCCTTCCCTCTTCAATTGCATGAAGTGGAGGATGATTGGCCCATATCGCGGCGGACGTACTGTTGGCGCCTGTGGCGTTGCTCAACAACCCAATGTGTATTACATGGGAGTGAATGATGGTGGTGTATGGAAAACGAATGATTACGGAAGAACATGGCAGCCTATTTTTGATGGACAGCCTACCGGTTCAATTGGCGATGTGGCAGTGGCTCCTTCAAACCCAAACGTTATATATGTTGGAACAGGTGAAGGGGTTGAACGCCCTGACCTATCAGTTGGTGATGGAATGTATAAATCTACCGATGGTGGAAAAACATGGGCATTCCTTGGCTTAGGAGATGCTCAGCAGATTGGTGGACTTGCTGTTGACCCGAATGATGAGAATAAATGTTTTGCGGCAGTACTTGGGCATCCTTACGGACCAAATGCTGAAAGAGGTGTTTTTCGTACAAGCAATGGAGGAAAAACCTGGGAAAAGGTATTATATATAGATGAGAACACCGGAGCAATACAAGTAACCATTGACCCAATTGATTCAAAAATAATTTACGCCGATCTTCCACAAATGAGACAAGGCCCCTGGGAAAATTGCGACCTGGTTGGCCCGAACAGCGGTTTGTATAAATCTATCGACGGAGGAACAACATGGAAAAAGCTTACAACTGGCTTGCCAACTTCACAGGATGGGTTAGGAAGAATTGGGTTTTGCATTGCACCTAGTAATCATAATCGCTTGTATGCTACAGTAGATTCAAAGAAAGGCGGAGGGGAATACAGAAGCGATGATGGCGGCAATTCATGGACCTTATTAACTGATGATATAAGACTTTGGGACAGGGGTGATGATTTTGCAGAAATAAAAGCAGATCCTAAAAATGCAGATATCGTTTACGATGTAAATGTGGTGGTATGGAAATCAGTTGATGGTGGTAAAACATGGACAGGCTTTAAAGGAGCGCCCGGAGGCGATGATTACCACAGGCTATGGATAAACCCAACTAATACTGATGTCATGTTACTCGCCGGCGACCAGGGGGCTGCCGTAACTGTAAATGGTGGTGAAACATGGGGCTCATGGTATAACCAGCCTACCGCACAATTATATCATGTGAGCGCTGATAATGCTTTCCCATACAACGTATATAGCGGCCAGCAAGAAAGTGGTTCCGTAGGAATTGCATCGCGTGGTAATGATGGTGAAATAACTTTTCGCGACTGGCACCCCGTTTCTGCTGAAGAATATGGCTACGTAGTAGCTGACCCTTCAGACCCTAATATTGTTTTCGGAGGAAAAATATCGAAGTACGATAAACGTACAGGGCAGGTGCAAGATGTTTCACCCGACCCAACACATTCAGATAAGTACCGCTTCCTTAGAACTGCCCCCATCGTATTTTCTGCTATTGATAATAAAACACTATTCTTTGCAGGAAATGTAGTTTTCAAATCATGGGACAAAGGCAATTCATGGCAGGTAATTAGTCCTGACCTAACCCGCGAAACCTATGATATACCTGCAAGTATGGGCGTTTATGGTTCAGATACTATTAAGACCATGAAAAGGCGTGGAGTAATTTACACCCTAGCTCCTTCTCCTCTCGATAGCAATACTTTATGGGCAGGTACTGACGATGGCCATATACAAGTTACCCGCGATGGCGGTAAAACATGGGCCAATGTTACTCCGCCTGGTGTTACATCATGGAGTAAGATATCATTGATGGATGCAAGCCATACTGATGTAAATACAGCATATGCTGCCGTAAACAGAATAAAGATTGATGATATGCACCCACATATATATCGGACCAAAGACGGAGGCAAAACATGGGTGGAAATTACAAACGGATTACCTGTTGCACCTATTAATGTTGTGAAAGAAGATCCAATTAGAAAGGGGTTATTATTTGCGGGCTCTGAGCGCTGTGTCTACGTTTCATTTGATGATGGCGACCACTGGCAACCGCTTCGTATGAATATGCCTGCAACCTCTATCCGCGACTTAGTAATAAAAGATAATGACCTTGTTGTTGCCACACATGGCCGCTCTTTCTGGATATTAGATGACATAGCCCCATTGAGGCAGCTTACAAAAGAATCAGTAAAAGAGAAAACAATATTATATAACCCTGAACCGGCGTATCGTGTACGGTGGAATATGTGGCCAGATACTCCTTTGCCTGGTGATGAACCTGCAGGGAAGAATCCGCCTGATGGAGCAGTTATAGATTATTACTTGTCTGCAAATTCAAAAAGTGAAGTCACACTTGATATAACTGAACATAACGGAGCTGTTATAAGGCATTACAGCAGCAAGGATAGCATGTACAAAATACCTGCTGTAAATATTCCATTGTATTGGGTAAGGCCACAGCAGATCCTTTCTCCTGATTCGGGCTCACATCGCTTTTTATGGGATATGCGATATGCACCGCTTAACGTTCCGGCTGAATACCCAATCTCAGCTGTAGTTGGTGAAACAGCCCCTGCCCCAAGTGCTCCATGGGTAATGCCGGGCTTTTATATCGTAACGCTTACAGTAGATGGAAAAAAATATTCGCAGACTATAGAAGTAAAAATGGACCCGAGAGTAAAAACTCCGATTGCTTCATTATTAAAACAGCGCGATCTTTCATTCATATGTTATAAATACGCGGGAATGTCAATTGATGCTAAGAGTAGAATAGTTTCTATACAATCACAAATAAAAAATCTTTTGCCGAAAACAAGTGGAGCCTTGACTGACACCCTTAATGCTTTTGCAAAAAATTGCAAGGCATTAGATTTTGGTTCTATGGAAGGTAGATTGAGAAACTTGCTCAATGTTATACAAAACGCAGATGTACAACCTACGGTAGAAACAATGCAATCGGTTGAGGAATCAGATACCAGGTTTAAATTACTCTGGGACAAGTGGGAGAACTTAAAAAAGGAACTGGTAAAGGTTAATGAACAACTAAAAGCCGCTAAGTTCTCAATTATAAATTAGCCGATACCCGTTTTTCCAATCCATGATATGGATTGAGGTATCGAACATTGTCTTGGGAGATATCCAATACACTGCGAATCTGTTTTAATGTAAGCTCTTGCGACAATTTTACCCATTCTAAATACCTTTCGTTATTTTGTTTGTACTGGGCCAGAAAACCAAGAAAACGGGATATGTCAAATCGGTCATCATATATTCCAGCCCCTGCTTTAAATGCATCGCGCGAATTACAAAACTGTTCATAATGCCCTTCAACCGGAACTATTAAAGCAGGTTTCTTCAAATACATTGCTTCACAAACAGATTCAAAACCGGCAGTGGTTATAAGACCTCTTGCACCAGCCATCATTTCCACAAACTTTTGGTCGTTTAATTGGTGGAAGTATAAATGCTCATGATATTGTACAACATCTTTAATTTCCTTTTTATCTACAAAACAATGCAGAATGATACTTGGATTCTTTTCATGCCATTTAATCACATCGTTCATATAGCCACTATTCAATAAATATACCAACAGGTAATTACCATTCACCGGCTGCTTTTCAAGCACCTCGCTTCTTAATAAAGGTGGTATCACATAAATCGATTTTTCAGTGCAATCTTTCAGTGGGTAGAATGATAGCGCAAGCTTTCTGGTAGCCCCATATGCCGTCAGACTAGTATATAAACGCAAGGTTATTTTATCCAACAACTTCCTATCGGGCATATTAAAGTCCGGGTGATGAAAAAGGTAATGGTGCCCGATGCAAATCATTGGCACTTTGCACTTATGAAACATATAATATATCCCGGCCAATGGCTCATAAAAGTTTATAATAAGATCAGGGCGGTAGGTTCTTATTTTCTCATCAATCATCCTCAAACTCTTCCGGTAAGCAGGTATATTTTTCGAATTTTTAATCAATGTGCGAAGAACATTCACCGACCTGTTTTTCTTATCGGCAGAGAGGTTAGGGCTTTCAATAGATGTTACATTGGCTTTTATCTTATTGTAATAGAATGGCGGTACTTCTCTTCTGTCACTGCTTCCTATTAATACTTCATCCACAGATACTCCTGCGTTTTCCAACATTCTTTTCATTGCAATAGATTGGGTCATGTGCCCACGGCCCTCACCCTGCACAATAAAAAGACATTTTTTCCTGAGTGTATTCATGTCAATAGAATTTTAATGAACCTTCTATTGATATAGATGTGGAGAATAAAGTGAATGCGTGGTATAGAGAAAATTAATTCTCGATTTTAGAAATGGTAGTTCAAACCACCTGTTATTCCAAGAAACATGGCATATGTAGAAACAGGAGTATTGCTATTGATAGCATCTACAGAACTTTGGAAATAAGGCTCAGCAAAAACAGATAAGCCTTTAAACAGATGATACCTTGCACCCACCCCAATTAAGTATGAGAAATGCGTTGTCCTTAGTCCCTGAATATTACTTACAGAAACATCACCCTCCTGGAACATGGTATTTTGCCAATGAATATCAGTGCCTTTATACGAAATAATTTCCATAGCACCTCCCAGGGTTGCATATAGATCAAATTTCATGGTACGGTAGAACTCATATTTCAGTCCAAGTGGAATACTCATATAATTCCTATAAGAAGTACCGTGCACTTTTATACTGTCGCCTACTTTTGGTTGGGGACCTGTATAATTAAAAGTTACCACACCCGAACTGGTAACAATAGGGAAACCAACCTGTCCGTTTTCCTGTTGTGAAGCATACACAACAGAAGGCTTTATTGAAAAAGACGAACCATTATATGAGCATCCGGTAAATACAGATAAACTTGGTGAAATATCGTAACCAATTCTTAATCCAACTGTATACCCAAAATAATCATTGTCATTATTCTTAACAGTATTCACGGTTACATTATCACTGCTGTTATTGTCTTTAAATGTGTTGCCGGTTACCACATGGGGTGCAAAAAAAGCCGAGACATACATTTTTGAAAGAATGCTGGATTTAGGTGAAGTACTGACAACGGGAGGATTTATAAATCCTGTTGGCGCACTTGTTGTATCAGGGATATTACTCTTAGCGGGAGAAAGTGTATCTACTTTTGCTATTGCCGGATGAGTTAGTGTAATTGTTGGGCTAGAAACAGAGTCTTTAATCGCTGCATGCTGAATTGAACCTGTATTTGAACCATCCTTTGAAGACTGTACAACAATCTGGTTATTACTGTTTATATCATTACTGGTATTTGCCGAAAAGTTAACCACAGAAGGTGTGTTATTATTACTCTGGCCGCTAACCGAATTTCCATTAGATGAATTAATAATCTTGCTGTTATTCTCATTCTTATTGTTCTGGCCGGCAATTACATTTTGTTGACTACTTCTGGCTACTACAATAGGTTCAGTATTTGATTGTGAAACTACATTTACAACCTTATTATCAGCAGCACTGGTCATGTTAGAACCTGAAGAAGGTGCGATTGCTCGCTTATTGGCAGGTATTACATTTACACTATTATTGTTTGAAACAATATTCTGGCTTGCACTATTGTTTGCTTTTTCTACTGTTTCTACTCTTTTCTCCAGGCTATTTACCTTATCATTCATTTCGTAATGAGAATACAAAAGCACCAGTATGGTAGCAGTAAGTGCAACGGCAATAACTCTCCAGCGATTTACTCTTTTTGCATACGATTTATCGGTTCTTTGAATAATACCTTCATAAGAACTATTCCAAAAATGATCGGAAGGTTCAACCTCTATGGGCTCCATAGCGGTCCTGAAAATCAACTCTATATTATCGTCCGGTTTGTCGGTCATTATATTCATTTTTTTTAGCAACCATCATGCTCTGCATGATCTTCTTCTTCAAAATAGCTTTTGCATTCGATAAATTTGAACGCGATGTTCCTTCTGCGATACCAAGAGTTTCGCCTATTTCTTTATGGCTCATTTGTTCAAATACAGCCAGGTTAAAAACCATTTTATATATAGGTGATAATTCTTGTATCATTTTCAACAACTCGTTTGCCGCAATTGTACTTAATACATCAGCAGCGCTGGCAATATCTTCTTCTACCTTTTCAATATCAACTACCGAATACATGGGCTTAGCCTTTCTGTAATGCTCAATAGCTTTATTTACCATTATCCTCCTTACCCATCCTTCAAACGAGCCCTGCATTTTAAACTGGCTCATTTTATCAAAAACAATCATGAATCCTTCGTGCAGAATATCCTCGGCTTCCTCTTTATTGTGTGTATAACGCATACACACACCCAGCATTTTTGCAGCATAACGCTTGTATAACGTTCGCTGAAACGTAGGTATTCCTGCTAAACACCCCTTTACCAGTTCCTCTTCAGATGGATCCAAATACTCCTGTTTAATATATTAGACGAGACTACCGTCTTCAACGATTGGTCTGTTTTTACAACAAAGTAAAATTATTCCACATCCATCTGAATTTCAGTGATTTGTATCACTAGGCTAAGAAACAGTTTTTTTGACCTTTTCTTTAAACCGTGGAGCTGGCCTAAACACAGGCACATAACGCGCAGGGAAATGCATTGCAATATTCTTGCTGATATTCCTGGTTACTTTAGCTGCACGTTTTTTTGCGTAAAAGTTCCCAAAACCCCTCAGGTTCACTGCTTCATTCTTAGCAACATGTTCCTTAATATTCTCCATTAAAGCTTCTATTGTAGCATCTACAATTACTTTTTCAATCCCTGTTTTCTTCGATATTTCTTTTATGAGCTCTAGTTTTGTCATTTACTATAGTTTATAATTTGGTTATCATTTTAAATTACCCTGGCTTTTTCAACTCATATTGTTTTAAAATCTCCACGTTGAGTTTCAATAATATGGATCAAGTCTTCATCTGCTAAATGAGCATAGTGTTCAGCTTTCTCATAGTCTCCTTGTTTGAAATACGTTGAGGCCTTCAAATGATTTACTGCTGCTGCCAATAAGGCAGAGGCTGTTTTCTTATGTCTTTCAAACTCCTCTTTATTTTTGGTATATGATAAACTTATTTTTTCAGGGGTTATTGATTTTAAAACCGTTATCATCTTCGACATAATCATTCTGAATATTAAACCTTCATTTAGAGTATCACGTTTTTAAGTGGGTGGAGCCCCTATAAAATCCTTACTATTCTATAGAAAACTCCCGAACCACTTTAAAGGCAAACCAAAAACCTGATCATGAAAAGCCCTTTAATGACATAGATGACTCTAACCATCAAAACGATGGGTGCTTACTAAAATAATATTGGGTAAACGGGACTAGCTGCTTGCTAGAATAGGCTTTTCGTTTATCTCATCAGACTCTACATTACCATCCTTAAGACGGATAATGCGATGAGCATAACGGGCTATATCTTCTTCGTGAGTTACAAGCACAATTGTATTCCCTTTCTTTTGTATGTCTTCAAAAAGGGCCATAATTTCAACCGAAGTTTTTGAATCGAGGTTACCCGTTGGTTCATCTGCAAGAATGATTGCAGGGTGGTTAACTAAGGCACGTGCAATAGCGACACGTTGTCTTTGTCCGCCTGAAAGTTCATTTGGTTTGTGCAGCATCCGGGCTTTTAATCCAACTTGCTCGAGCACAGCTTCAGCCCTTTGTTTACGGTTAACTTTATTTACTCCGGCATATACCTGCGGCAGCAATACATTATCTAAAGCTGAAGAACGCGGCAAAAGGTTAAATGTCTGAAACACGAAACCAATCTGCTTATTACGAACCTCGGCAAGATCGTTATCAAGCATTTTATCAACGCTTATTCCATTCAAAATATATTGTCCGCTGCTGGGTGTATCAAGACATCCCAGAATGTTCATTAGGGTAGACTTCCCCGAACCCGATGGACCCATTAGGGCAACATACTCATTCTTTTTTATGGTAAGGGAAACAGAACGTAGGGCATGAATTACTTCAGCGCCCATTTTGTAGGTCCTACTAATATTTATCAGTTCTATTATCTTTTCCATATCACCTAATAATATGCGAATATAGGGGAAACCCTAACATTTAAGTGTAAAATGCTCTTTTACTTGTCCTTTACGGAAAATCGCTACTCCAAAAGTGAAAAAGTCGATAGTCACAGTAGCCAATGGTTCTTTTATTATTTCGTTCCAGGCTTCAAACATTCCCTGCGACCATCGTATATCGTCAAATACAAAAGCAGCGCCGTCAGTAACCAATGGTAAACATTGTTTAAAGTAGTTTAGAGTCGCTTCTTTCCTATGGTTACCGTCGAAAAAAACATAATCGACCGAAGGCATTTCCTTGAGTAAAGCCGGGAGTGTTTCATTAAAATCACCCACCACTTGTTTTATGTTCAATGCTTTTAATAGTCCAAAATTCTTACCGGCAACTGTAGCCGTTTCAGGACTTCCCTCTAATGTAATCATTGTAGCCGAAGGGCACGCTTTTGCCTGGTAGAGTGTACTTATCCCAAGCGATGTTCCCATCTCAACCATCACCTTTGGCTGAATGAAATTAACAAGGCGGAAGAGTGTCCTTCCTTTTTTAGGAGATACCGAGGTCTTCTTCGTTATATCAGCAATTGTGCGTTTTTTCTTCCCTCCGGCCCCGGCACCAAAGTCGACTACTTCTATTATATCTTGAGAATATTGCAGTTTTTTACGGAGATGTTCAATGGGCGCAAAATCATAATAATTCTTATCTCCATTTATTACCTTTTCATAAAGTTCATACACAAAAGCAGAATGGGTGCCATGCAAGCCTTTGGCTTTACTTAAATAGGATAAGTATTGTAGCGGAAGAATATTTCTTTTCACCCCACGAAAGTACAAAAGTAGTGCGATAAATTTCCTAATTTTGCCATCCTTATTTATTAATAAGCATTTATTATAAGATGGGAAATTACGCGATAGCGATACATGGCGGTGCAGGTTCACTGATGACAGGATCAGTAACACCGGAAAGAGAAAAAGCATATCACGATAAATTATTAGAAGCATTAACCGCAGGCTATAACTTGCTTAGCCATGGCGGTTCTGCTATTGATGCTGTTGAAGCCAGTGTAAGAGTATTAGAAGACAGCCCTTTATTTAATTCTGGTAAGGGCTCAGTATTTAACTGCGATGGAGTAAATGAAATGGATGCAGCCATTATGAATGGCAAGAACCTGAAAGCAGGTGCTATAGCTGAAGTACATACCATTCGTAATCCTATCACTGCTGCACGTGCGATAATGGAAAAATCGAAGCATGTGTTGTTAGCCAGTTCAGGTGCTGAGAAATTTGCCAAAGAATGTGGGCTCGAAATAGTAGACCCTTCTTATTTTTATGATGAAGAGCGCCACAAACAATGGCTCGCTACGAAGGACGATGATGCTAACTACTCCTGGTCAGGTGATGGCGTTCCCTCTGACACAAAAAAATATGGAACAGTTGGTGCAGTGGCACTTGATTCGCAAGGTAATATAGCTGCTGCCACTTCTACCGGTGGAGTAAACAATAAGAAGTTCGGACGTATTGGTGATTCCCCAATTATTGGTGCCGGAACATACGCAAATAATAAAACATGTGCCGTTTCCTGTACGGGTGAGGGAGAATATTTTATTCGCAATGTGGTGGCTTACGATATATCTGCATTAATGGAATACAAAGGCTTTACCCTTGCACAAGCAACTGCGGAAGTAATGAAGAAAGTTGCTTTACTGGGTGGCGAAGGTGGACTTATATCTATAGATAACCAGGGAACTATCTGTGCTCCGTTCAATACTTCTTCTATGTTCAGGGGCTGGATAAATGCGGCAGGAGAGAAATTCACAGGAGTGTTCCGCTAAGAAATTCAAAATTTTCAAATGAAAACATACAGCGAAGTTTTAGACTACCTGTATAAACGCTTACCTGTTTTCCAGCGTGTAGGTGCGCCCGCATATAAAGCAGGACTTGATAATATTATAGCTCTTTGTGAAGCGCTTGGAAACCCACAAGACAAGCTTTCGGTAATACATGTAGCCGGAACAAATGGGAAAGGGTCAACATCTCACCTTCTGGCTTCTGTTCTGCAAAGTGCGGGGTATAAGAATGTGGGCCTGCATACTTCTCCTCACCTGAAAGACTTTAAGGAACGTATTAAAATAAACGGCGAACCTATTTCTGAAAAAGAGGTAATTGATTTCGTAAATACCTATAAAGAACTAATTGAGCGCATAGATTGTTCCTTCTTCGAGCTAAGTGTAGCAATGACATTCTATTACTTCGAGAAAAAGAAATGCGAAATAGTTGTTATTGAAACTGGCTTGGGTGGCAGGTTAGATTCTACCAATATTGTTGACCCGATAGTATCTGTGATAACTAATATTAGCTTCGACCACATGCTCTTTTTGGGAGATACATTGCAAAAAATAGCATACGAAAAAGCAGGCATTATAAAACCGGGAAAACCTGTGGTTATAGGTGAAACACAACTGGAGACAAAGGGTGTATTTATGGAAATGGCAGGGCAAGCTATTTCAGAAATATATTTTGCCGATGCAATTTATAAAACTGCTAACGCCCGTCATGTGAATGAAAAAGGGCATTTATATTTTGTAATGGATATTTTAAAAAATGGAAAGTCCTATATAAAGCACTTACGATCTGAACTTCAGGGGTTATACCAACAAAAGAACATTTGTACTGTGCTTGCAGCAATAGATCAGTTGAATGAATCGGGGTATAAAATAAGCAAGGAGCATGTTAAAGAAGGTATTGCTACGGTGGTAACCAAAACCGGTTTAATGGGCAGGTGGCAGACATTATCTACAAACCCAATAACTATTGCTGACACAGGCCATAATGAAGCAGGAATAAAAGAAATATTGGCCCAGCTGAAAAACTACAAATACGAGAAGCTACATGTGGTAATAGGCATGGTAAATGATAAAGACATTAATTCTGTCTTAAAGCTTCTTCCTTCCGATGCAGTTTATTATTTCTGTAAAGCAAACATTCCAAGGGCATTAGATGCAATAGAGCTTTCACATGCTGCCACTCCATATAAATTAAAGGGCGAAATATACCCTTCTGTTAAAGATGCCTTGCAAGCGGCACAACAAAAAGCCGGGAAGAATGATCTTGTATTTGTAGGAGGAAGTACTTTTGTAGTAGCTGAAGTAGTATAACTAATTCAACCTGCTTTCGTCAATTGATGCAATCCACTTGCTGGCCTCTTGTGTGACTTTTTCCAAACAGCCTTCTTCAAAAGGAGATATAAGTTTTGCAAGCTTAACCAGCTCAAGGAATGATTGGCTGCCTCCGGCATTGCAAAGTACCTGGTAATCCTCTAAGGCAGATTTTCTGTCGTCGTTAGCACGCTTCCAGAACTGCAAGGCGCAAACCTGTGCAAGTGTATAATCTATATAATAGAATGGGCTTTGATAAATATGACCTTGTTGCTGCCAGAAACCACCTTCTTCAAGGTATTTATTATCGTCGTAATTACGGAGTGGCAAATATTTTTTTTCAATATTTCTCCATTGTGTTTTCCTTTCCGCAGGTGTAGCATCAGGGTTATCATACACCCAATGCTGGAATTCATCTACCGAAACACCATAAGGCAGGAATTGTAATGCACCACACAAGTGTTCAAAAAGGAATTTATCAGTAGAATCTTCAAAGAAAAGTTTCATCCATGGCCATGTAAGAAATTCCATACTCATGGAATGTATTTCGCAGGCCTCGTATGTAGGAAAGAAATACTCCGGCACTGAATACTCACGGCTGCAATACCCTTGGAATGCATGTCCCACTTCATGAGTAAGCACAATAATATCGTGCATGGTACCATTGAAATTGGCAAAAATGAATGGACTCTTATATTCATTCAGAAAACTGCAATAACCTCCTGCTGCCTTATTTTTTCTCGATACAAGATCCATCAATTCATTTTCGAGCATATATCCGAAAAACTCTGATGTCTTTGGTGATAACTCATTGTACATTTGTTTTGCTTTGCCTAATATCCACTTCTCATCGCCTTTAGGTTTTGCATTTCCACCTTTGAATAAAAGTGCTTCATCATAGTATTTCAGCGCATCCAGTCCAAGTCGCTTTGCCTGCCTTTGTTTCAATTGAGAAACAAGTGGCACAATATATTTATGTATCTGATCTCTGTACACTTTCACCATTTGCGCATTATAATCGCCACGCATCATACGCAAATATGCAAGTTCAGTAAAACTGTTAAAACCCAGTTTGCGTGCAATAGCAGTACGTTGCTTTACCAATTCATCATATAAACGGTCAAGCTCGACAGATTTCTCCGTAAAGAATTTGTACTTCGCAATATTGGCATTTTTGCGGGTTTCACGATCGTGAGAAGTAAGATACGGAGATAGTTCAGAGAGGCTCAGCTCTTTTCCATCAAATTGAATATGAGCCGATGCAATCAACTTGGTGTATTCACTAGTCAAACGATTCTCCTGTTTAAGGTCCTCTTCTACTTCGGGCGAAAAGGTTCTCAATTTCATTTCACCAATACTGAAAAGTTGCTTTCCAAATTTTTTCTCAAGCCCGACCTTATATTTAGAGCTTATTAGCGCCTTATAAAATTCAGTTACCAGACCGGTATATATTGGTTCATTGGAATCAAAAAAATCCTGTTCTTCCTGGTACTGCTTATTGGCAGTATCTTGCGTGTACCGTATGCTGGCAAAAGCATACATGGTTTCAAAATGGTTCCTAAGTTTATTTATCTCGCTGATTATCTCGACCTGTTTATCTTCATTTGCTGATGCAAAATCTTTAACAAGCGAATTAATTCGGGAGGATAAAGACCCAATATCAGGCCTTTCGTAAGGTATCTGCGTAAATTTCATTTCTACTAAAAGTCGTGGCCGAAGCGGTACATAATACCTACAGAAAAACCTGCTGAAACAGCATGTGTTGGCTTGTAGCTACTATAATATGGATTAGTGCCTGTATATAGAGCATCATTATTAAGGTTTTGCCCAAGGGCATCAACTCCCTTTATGTCAGTAAAATCATACGCAAAACGCAGGTTTATATTCAGGAAAAGTGCGTTGTGCAATCTTATATTATTTCCAAATGCCAGCACACCAGCTATATAACTGCTTGGGAAATAAGATGAAACATCGGCGCTGTACGAATCAATAGGTCCGGCAGAATACGTAGCACTATAATTAGCTGCAGTTATAATACCTATTTCAGGGCCAATTTCGGCATATGCTCCATTACCCGATAGAAAACGAAAAAATACTGGGATTTGAATGACATTCAGGCTTGTTGTGGCATGGTATGCCTCATTGTCATAATATGGGCCCGCTTCAGGCAAAATACCAGATGAAGTAAATTGCCCATTATATGCTTGAGAAAGAACTCCCATTAGAAAATTGGTTTCAATACTTATATGCTCATTAAAATTGTATGCAATGTTTACACCGTAGCAATATGAATAGGTGGCAGCATAGTCCTGTGATACGCCCGCATTCGACACATTGTTATTGAAGAACCAATTGCTCATACCTGTATACTTGGCTCCTATTTCAAAGCTCTGTGCCCGGACAGAAAAGAAAAGAATAATACCTGAAAGAAGTGTCAGCGTTTTTTTCACCAGTGGAGAATTTTATGTTACTTTTGATAATCAAATATAAGTAATTTACGTAACCCGTCAGGATACATTAACAAATCAGGCATTTACCTATAAAAAAGAATCATTTTATGAGCATGAAATTTCTTGAAAATCAAACAGTAATTGTAACAGGCGCTTCGCGCGGAATAGGCAGGGGCATTGTATTGAAACTGGCTGAACTAGGTGCCAATATTGCTTTGTCCCAGCTTGCAGGGTAATCGTGTTTGTAAAAGCCTGAATCTTTACCAGTGACAATAGATGCAGAGTTATCCTGTGCAATAATAATGATTGGTTTTTCTACTGTATTCTTCGTGCTTTTAAATAATGGTGAAAGAAGCAAGAAAACAAGAAATGTAACCACGGCAAATCGAAGAAATGCCATTGTCCATTTCAGGAAATTGGGAAAATCTTCCGTGCGCTTATCCCTATAATAAAATGCAAAAGCGTATGCTGCACCTGCCAAAGGGCAGAGTAGCAATAGCCATGATGAATATGCAATGTTGAACGACAACGTTCTTGGGTTTCAGCTTAGGTTAGCATGCCGCCGCATACCTGTATCACCTGTCCGGTGATATAAGACGACCAATCGGATGCAAGGAAAGCAACAGTATTAGCCACATCTTCGGCAGTACCGCCCCTTTTTAGAGGTATAGCTTCTCTCCATTGTGCTACTACTTTTTCATCAAGCGCGCCGGTCATTTCAGTTTCTATAAAACCGGGCGCAACTGCATTGCAGCGGATATTGCGAGAGCCTAATTCAAGTGCAATAGATTTCGTGAATCCTATAATGCCAGCCTTTGATGCCGCATAATTAGATTGTCCTGCATTA
>Ga0206879_1088_pt1 | contig 21357 bp, 16 predicted proteins | sample Alteio_BWOrgCont_5_FD_152897 | JGI IMG/M metagenome (GOLD analysis project Ga0206879, IMG submission 152897) | Enriched cells from forest soil in Barre Woods Harvard Forest LTER site, Petersham, Massachusetts, United States -... | ecosystem: Environmental > Terrestrial > Soil > Temperate forest > O... | reverse complement strand
ACTCAGTCCTGTGTTATTGTCAAAAAACCCGGTTCTGAAACGGTTTATTTCATTTTTACTGCGGATGAACTGGCCGGATCAAAAGGGCTGGAGTATTCGGTAGTTGATATGACTTTAAATGACGGTCTGGGTGCGGTTGTTTTGAAAAATCAATTGTTACTCAGTCCGATTTCTGAAAAACTGACCGCAGTAAGAAATAAAAACGGTAAGGGCTGGTGGATTTTAGTTCATCAATGGAACTCCAACGCTTTCTACAGCTATCCTTTTGATGCCAATGGGGTAGGAACTCCTGTAATTTCGAAAACGGGCTCGGTTCACAGAGATGTAGGTTCAAAAAACAAGTCGGAGTCTATAGGATACATGAAATGCTCTCCCAACGGAAAAAAACTGGCCGAAGCCATTTGTTATATCCCCGAAAACAGTATTGAGGTTTATGATTTTGACAATGCGACGGGAACGGTTTCAAACCCCTTGTTATTGCCGAGCATAGGTAATGCCTATGGAGTTAGTTTTTCTCCGGATAACAGCAAGCTCTACGTTTCCTATCAGTCCGGGGGAGCTGGTGTTATCCAGTACGACATGAGTTCTGCAGATATCGCCAAGTCAGCAGTACGGGTTTCCCGAACAGACAGTTCAAGGTACGGCGCTCTGCAGATCGGTCCGGATGGAAAAATATATATTGCAAAACTCGGGCAGTTTCTGGATGCGATCATCAATCCAAACAACCCTGGAAAAGCCTGTGGATTTAAAAGAAATTATGTCAATCTAAGGAGCATGTACAGCACGTTTGGTTTGCCTGATTTTTTCATTCTCAGAACCTCCGGACTGAAACTGAATCGGGGCAACGATACAGTTGTGTGCGATAAAAGTCTGGTACTGGATGCACGGAACAAAGGAGCCAGCTATTTATGGTCAAATGGACAAAAAGAACAGAAAATTACGGTTTCCAAATCAGGAACCTATTGGGTTACTGTAAGTGAAAATTCAGAAAGCGTATCGGATACTATTCGGGTGAAATTCAGAAAACCGATCAAACTTAATTTAGGTAAAGACACAACGATATGCGGAGGCATCTGTCCCCTGGACGGAGGGAATTCGGGTCTTAGTTACCGTTGGTCAACAGGTGCAAGTACCCAGGTTTATGTTGCAACTGTGAGCGGAACATATGCCGTTACGGTCAGTGATGGAATATGTGTAAAGTCAGACAGTGTCAAAGTTACGTTCCTTAGCCCTGGAAATCCGGTTGTTCCTGTTAAGGAATTTAAGCCAAATAACGGCGGACTTAACGACCATTTTGATTATGTTTTAAATGATGTGTTTGCCTTTACTGTTCGTATAAGGACCAAAAGAGGCAAGCTTTTATATGAAACCAACAGCATGCGGAAGCGCTGGGATGGGAATTTTGAAGGCAAGGAAGTCCCCAAAGGTGATTACAATTGGGAAATTCAATACAAGTCAACCTGCACAAGGGACAAAATAATGACGATAAAGGGGGTTGTAACAATCTTATAATACATGGTAAACAACAAAAAGGTACTTTTGAACCAATTCAATCCTTGAACTATGCGTGTACTTAAATTTGGAGGTACTTCAGTCGGATCTGCCGACCGGATGAAAAGCGTCGCAAAGCTTATTAATGACGGAGTTCCTAAAGTTGTTGTGTTGTCTGCCATGTCCGGTACAACGAATGCGTTGGTGGAAATTGCGAAAGCCTATCATGCCAAAGACAAAGAAAAAGCCGGAGAGTTGATCGGGCACCTGAACATGAAATACGAGTTCCTGCTGTCTGAATTGTTTAAATCCGTGCCAGCCGCTGAAAAAGGCAAGGCATTGATCAAAAATCATTTTGATTATTTAAGATCCTTTGATACCGATTCATTTTCCTTCAATGAAGAGCGTTTGGTCCTGGCGGAGGGAGAGTTGATTTCGACTTCACTTTTTCATTTTTACCTTGAAGAAAACAAAATTGATTCGGTTTTGATCCCAGCTCTTGAGTTCATGCGGACGGATGAGAACGAGGAACCCGACCTGAATTATATCGAAGATCATCTGAAAAAAATGCTGAAGGGGTTGAAAGAACATTCTGTTTTTATTACCCAGGGGTACATCTGCCGGGACTCATTCGGAGCCGTATCAAATCTGAAAAGAGGCGGCAGTGATTATACGGCAACATTGATTGGAGCTGCCCTTCATTCGGACGAAATACAAATATGGACGGATATAGACGGAATGCACAACAATGATCCGAGGATTGTTGATAAAACCAAACCTGTTGCTGAGCTTTCTTTTGACGAAGCTGCGGAACTTGCTTATTTCGGAGCAAAGGTACTTCACCCGACCTGTGTGAATCCGGCACGTCTGAGAAACGTTCCGGTTCGCCTCTTGAATACCATGATGCCTGAGGCGAAAGGAACACTTATTTCCAATAAATCATCCGGTGCTGAAATAAAAGCTGTTGCCGCCAAGGATTCAATAGTAGCCATTAATATTGTTTCAAGCCGCATGCTAATGGCGTACGGTTTCCTGCGAAACGTATTTGAGGTTTTTGAGCGTTACAAGACTCCCATTGATATGATTAGCACATCGGAGGTGGCTGTATCTGTTACGATTGATAACACAAAAAATCTGGATGCAATTGTAAAGGAGATTTCAGCTTTCGCGGTGGTTTCGGTTGAACACAATCAGAGCATTATATGTATAGTCGGTGATTTTCTTGCAGACAAACCGGGATGTGCGGTACAACTGTTTGAAGCCATGAGGAGTGTACCGATCCGGATGATTTCTTACGGAGGAAGCAAAAACAACATTTCCCTGGTTGTAAATACGGAGCACAAAAAGGAGGCATTAAAGCTGATCAACAAAGGATTGTTTGGATTGTAAAATAGAACCTAAGAGGCATGTTTGATTCAGCATTAATAAGTCGGTTTAAAGGGGTGTCCACTCCTTTCTATTATTATGATTTGGGCCTTTTGGAAAATACCCTTCGCCGGCTTTGTCAGGAATCAAAAAGGCAGGATTTCGCCGTTCACTACGCTGTTAAGGCGAACACCAATGATAAGGTGCTTTCTGTTATTCAGTCTTCTGGTTTAGGGGCCGACTGTGTAAGCGGAAACGAAATTAAAAAAGCAATTGAATCTGGGTTTTCAGAAAAACAAATCGTTTTCGCCGGTGTAGGAAAGAGTGATGCCGAAATCAATCTGGCGCTGGATGCCGGTATTTTCTGCTTCAACTGTGAATCTGAACAGGAACTGGAAGTCATTAACGGGCTTGCCCTTAAAAGGGGCAAGCAGGCCCGTATTGCTCTTCGCATTAATCCCAATGTAAATGCAAATACGCATCATTACATAACCACCGGATTGGACGAAAATAAGTTTGGGATTAATATTCCTGATCTAAATGAGGTGATTCAAAAGCTAAGGGGATTGAGTAATCTTCAGTTGATTGGAATTCATTTTCACATCGGTTCCCAGATTACAGACCTCGCTACGTTTAAAAATCTCTGTACCCGGATAAATGATTTGCAGCATTATTTTGAAAAACAGCATTTGGTGCTCAGGCACATTAATGTAGGGGGAGGTTTGGGAATAAATTACCATGAGCCGGATAAAGAGGCCATTCCGGATTTTGCAAATTACTTTTCTGTCTTCGGGGAATTTCTTGAACGGAGACCGGGTCAGGAGATTCATTTTGAACTTGGACGATCCGTTGTCGGACAATGTTGCAGTCTGATATCCAGGGTGCTCTATGTGAAAAAGGGGGTTGCGACAAGGTTTGCAATACTCGATGCGGGAATGACGGAGCTGATTCGTCCGGCTTTGTACCAGTCCTATCATAAAATTGAAAATATTTCAAGCCCTTATCGTTCAGTCGGGGCTGAGTATAACGGAAAAGACCTGATTAAATACGATGTGGTAGGACCCATCTGTGAATCTTCGGATTGTTTTGGCAAGTCGGTTGAACTTCCGGAAACCCTTAGGGGAGATCTGCTTGCGCTGAGATCGGCCGGTGCTTACGGTGAAGTAATGGCTTCGAATTACAATCTGCGTGAAAAGGCTCCTTCGGTTTATTCCGGAACTATATAAACACAGGACAGGATGAAATAGTCATACACCATTATGTATACAAACCGATACTAATGAGTAGGGTATCTGACAAATGCGAAGCATTCACGAACTCAAATAAATTAGAAATACAAGGTGAGTAATTAAAACGGACAAAACATGTACAGATGAAAACCAATGTATTTAAAATTGCGGTACTGACTTCCGGGGGTGATGCTCCGGGCATGAATGCCGCAATCCGTTCGGTCGTTCGGACAGCCGTTTCATTGGAACTCGACGTTGTCGGAATTATGCATGGCTATGAAGGCCTGTTAAACGGCGAATTTGTAAAGTTAACCGCTTCCTCAGTTGCGAATATTATTCAACGTGGAGGCACTATTCTTAAAACATCAAGAAGTGAACGATTTAAAACAGAGGAAGGGTTAGATCTCGCTTATGAGCAATTGCTGAAGGAAGGTGTGAACGGGTTGATTACCATAGGGGGGGACGGTACGTTCAGGGGAGCTGATCAGCTGGCCAAACGGCATAAATTTCAGATCATCGGAGTTCCGGGTACGATTGATAATGACATGGTAGGAACAGATGTGACCATTGGCTATGATACGGCGATCAATACGGTCATGGAGGCGGTTGACAAAATCAGAGACACCGCGGAGTCCCACGACCGCCTTTTCTTTGTCGAAACCATGGGAAGAGATGCCGGATTGATCGCTTTGCGAAGCGGGATTGCGATAGGAGCCGAGGCGATACTGATGCCTGAAACGCATACCGATATCAATGGTCTGGTTGAAAAACTGAAAAACGCGAAGCGGAAAAAATCCTCCAAAATCATATTGGTCGCAGAAGGCGAAAAAGCCGGAGGTGCTTTTGAAATTGCAAAAAAAGTTACTGAAAAGGTTTCGGGATACGATGCGCGCGTGACCGTCCTTGGTCATATACAGAGAGGCGGATCACCGAGCTGCATGGACAGAGTAAATGCCAGCAGGTTAGGATATGAAGCTGTTCATGCTATTGTGAAACGGCAGCATGGCGTTATGGTTGGTATCGTTAACAAAGAAATTGTCTATACGCCGTTTGAAAGAGCAACGAAACATATTCAAAAACTGAATGTTGATTTATTGAGCATGCTTGAAGTTTTGTCTTTGTAAGAAGTGATAATTTAACTAAATTAATAGAATGAAGCTTGCTGTTCCCCGTTCACTGAAAGACCTTGCCACTCTTATTGGAGCTGAAATGGAAGGTTCTCCTGATCACATGATCAAGGGGATAAATGAAATTCACCGGGTCGAAGAAGGAGATCTGGTATTCGTTGACCATCCGAAATACTATGATAAAGCATTGAAATCCAGGGCAACAACCGTGCTTATCAATAAACGGGTGGATTGCCCTTCCGGAAAAGCCCTTCTGATATCCCCGGACCCTTTCCGGGATTACAATAAGCTGGTTACGTTATTGAAACCGGTTGAACTGTCTCTGAAATTGATAGGCGAGAATACACACATCGGGAGCACTACCCGATTGATGTCCGGAGTGGTTATCGGCAACAATGTTACTATTGGTGAACAGTGCATTCTGCATCCCAATGTCGTTATTTACAACGATTGTACAATTGGCAATAATGTAGTCATTCATGCCGGCACCGTTATAGGAGCTGATGCTTTTTATTATAAAAGACGGGAAAATCACTTTGATAAAATGATTTCCTGCGGCCGGGTGATTATCCGCGATGATGTTGAAATCGGGGCATTGTGTACCATTGACAGGGGAGTTTCGGATGATACGGTAATCGGTAAGGGCACTAAAATTGACAACCATGTTCAGATCGGGCATGATACACAGGTGGGTGAAATGTGCCTGTTTGCGGCGCACGTGGGCATAGCCGGAGCTGTGACCATTGAAGACAAAGTTACGTTGTGGGGGCAGGTAGGGATTCCCAGCGGCATTGTTATAGGTAAAGGAACAGTTGTTTTGGGTCAATCGGGTCTTGCCGGTTCGGTTGAAGGAAATGCGACTTATTTTGGCAGTCCGGCTATGGAGGCCAGGGAAAAAATGAAAGAATTGGTCATGGTTAAACGGATTCCTGAACTTATGGAGAAAATCAGTCAGCTGGAAAAAAAAATCAAGTAATGCACAATGGGAAAAAAACCTACGGCACGATCGCTTTCAGTTAAATACAAGGATCTGAAGCTTAATCTTCTTCTGGAAATCACCAAAGCAATCAACAATAATCTTTCCAAAGAAGGACTTCTTAAAATATTTGAAGATTTTCTCAGAAGTGAGCTCAATATCGGTAAACTGGTTCTCTTTTCGAATGAAAACGGGAACTGGAGTTGCATCTTAAAATACGGTGTCGGAAGCGAATACAATCAGATCGACGTAAAAAAATACTTGCTGAACATCAGCGAAATTACTCCGATTCAGTTTTCTTCAGAAACACTGAACAACTCTTTTGAGATTGTGGTTCCGGTTTTCCACAAAACAAATGCACTGGCCTATATTCTTTTGGGTGATCTCGAGGAAGATAAAGTAGAAGTCAGTCCTGCCATCAAACATCTTCCTTTCATACAAACGCTGGCCAATATTATTTTTGTGGCCATTGAAAACAAAAAACTTGCCAAGGAAAGCATTCGTCAGGTCGCCGTCAATAAAGAACTCGAGCTGGCATCCGAAATGCAATCCATGTTGTTTCCCAGCAGCCTGCCAAATGATGAGAATATGGAAATGGCGGCAGTTTATCTGCCGCATCAGCAGGTCGGAGGCGACTATTATGATTTTATACCATTGAATGAAAACGAAGTGGTGTTTTGCATGGGTGATGTTTCCGGAAAAGGAGTTGCGGCTGCGCTTCTTATGTCTAATTTTCAGGCCAACCTGCGCGTATTGATTCACATTCACAGATCTTTGACAGATCTGGTTCGTGAATTGAACAGGAAAGTAATGGCGAATGCAAAAGGAGAAAAATTCATTACTTTTTTTATTGCACGGTACTCGATTAAAAACAGAACACTGAATTACATTAATGCCGGACACAATCCCCCGATTCTCGTCAGCGGAGTCAACTCCATGCAGCTGCGTCTCGGGTGTACGGGCTTAGGCATGCTGGATGACATTATGAACGTCAAGGAAGGTTCTGTTGTACTGAACCGAAATGACATCGTACTGTGCTATACAGATGGTGTTGTTGAACTGGAGGATGAACAAGGGGAGGAGTTCGGCGTAAAATCCCTGAATGACCTGTTGATCAGTTTTTCTTCCTCCGGGATGGCCGAGCTCAACAAACGTATCGTACATGAACTGATAGATCACAAAGGCAGCAGACCCTATGTGGATGACATTGCCCTATTCAGTTGCCGGTTCAGGTAATGTAAGCTGTGAAGGTTCGTTGGTTGAATTCCCGCTGTGGTAAACATCAATTGCTGTCAACATCGCTATAAATCCCCAAAAAGGCACTGAAGCTTTGTCCGTATCCAGAAAATTATTCATGAATCCATGGACAAAATAGGTCATTAATCCCAGTAAAACAGAACACGCCAGCACCCGAAGGCCTTTGTCTTTCAGGTTAAAATACAGTTTCATACCTGTAGAAAGAACCAAAACAAGGATGGTGATGAAACTCATGGAGCCTAAAATTCCTGATTCTGCAAGGGGACCAATGTATTCGCTATGGGCGTTTCCCGCGTCACCATGATTGGTACTGATAATTGTTTTATCCTTCAGAACCTGGAAGGGTCCATATTTGAAACTGTACGTACCGGGTCCATAACCAAGAATCGGTTTGGTTTCAAACATCCGGAATGCGCAATTCCATCTGTTCAGGCGCTCTTTATTTGAAGCATCGGTGGAGATATTGGAGATCGACTCAACATGTTCGGCGAGATTATCTGAAGAGTCCTGATTGTTTTTTTCCAGAGCCATCATGATTTTTTCCTGGTTGAGAAAAAAAATGCCCATTAAAATAACAATGAAAACCATAATTGTCCTGAATCTGATCTTCAGAATCAGGAGAATCAGCAGGGCCAGGGCAACGGCGAGACTCACCCAGGCCGCACGGGTATAGGAAAGCACTGTTCCGATCAGGAATACACCTAAAATCAGCAAGCTGAGGAATTTAATGAGGCCATTGTAGCTTTTTAGAAAAAAGAAACCAATAAGAACCGGTATAAACATAGCCAGCATGGCTCCGTAAGAAGTATGATCATTGTAAAATGGTTTTACAACCCAATTTGCCGGATGTTCGGCAAAATCGAATTTCGAATGTTCGGTAAGCGTGTAAAAAACAACAATCATAAGGGGTAGTATATAGAGCCATAGGAAGCGCCTGATGTTTTTCTTGTCTCTGAATACCTGAGTTGTAATAAAATACCCGGGAATTACAAACCAAAGGCGGGCGACCAGAAATTTAAAGGAAACCATTGGCAACGTACTGGTAAATGCAGTAAATGCAATCCAGGTAAGGTTTGCAACTATAGCAATACTTATCGGGTGCCGGACAATTTTAGGATCGATCCGGTAGCCGTTCAGAATTTTCAATATAAAAAGGAGTAACATACCGAAAAGCAAAGGTTCTGTCGGCATACTCAGATCGGTATTGATTTTTGAATTGTAAAGTTCGCTAAGGGTGAGTGAAAGGGGTGTGAAAAAGACAACCATCAGCAACAGTTTGTCCATGGCAAAAATGCCCGTCAGAACGAAAAGCAAAATAAGAGGCAGGAAATTTACAACATAAATGTCTTTGGTCAGGTAATAGGCATTCAGGGCAATAAATGCAAAACTGACGGAAAAAAAAAGAAAATTAAATAAGCGTTTTGAACTTTGCATACCTGTCTTTTGCAAGGAAAACGACGACTGTTAGAATAAGAGAGGACAAGGTAGAGACCAGAACGATCAGCCAGCGTATGGGATACGTTTTCTTTTCAGCCACAACGCCAGGATTGATAAGGTACTTGGAGGACAGGTAGTACTGCGTGTCCACTTTGGCATGATCGCATTTAGACTTCAGATTAAACAATTCTTCCCGCTCATGCAGGATATAATCACGCAAAGCGATGTATTGCCATCCTTTCTGACCAATCAGCTTAAGTTTTGTGTCGAGCAGTTGAATACCGCTCTGATTGTTCGAGGATATGGATTTGGCATATTGCTTGTAAATAACCGCAGATTGCTTCTCGTAATCAAAAATTCCCTGAGTAGTGTAAAAGAGCAAGGAATCCTGCAGTTTTTCGACCAGCTTTTTCTTGCTGAGGTATTCACTTTCAACAATGCCGTAATACTTTAAGGCCCTGTCTTTCTGAAGTTTTTCACGTGTGGAATCGGCCATGGCCGCAATGTCGTTGGCAATTAGTGCAGCGGTATCACGGGAACAGTCCATAACATCAATTTCAACAGCGCTGGAAGGAGTCCGGCTGAACCAGATCCGGTCTTCAAATTCAAGTTTCAGGTATAATTTCTTATACGGATCACGGGTGCTGATCTTATAATGTTTAATTAAATTGTACCTGACGCAGATAAAGTTCCGGATGGTATCCGAATTCAAAATCTGAATCAATTGTTCCGCTTCTTTTTCATCTCCGAAACGAAGGATGTCGGTATTTCCTTCCTTGGTAAATATGGTTGTAGACAAGGAAGGGGTCATTGTAGGCACCATGATAACCGTTGATTTGAATTTCGGCTCAATAAAATAGGATGCGATTGCTGAAATAACGGCGGCCACTAAACCGACGATAATAAGATTTTTTCGGATGGTGTATATGTAAACAAGAGTATTGCTTGAGTCAAACAGGGCAGAGGGGCCGTTTCCTTGTTTCTCCATAAAATTCAGGATTTTTTAAGTTAAGTGCCAAAAGTAAGGATTTTTTGGCAATGAAGAGGCCATCCCCTGTTAGCCGTACTTCAGAAGTCTGAACATTGATTTTATGCTGATAAGCCGTATAAAAAAAGCCCACAGTACAGATGCGATGACCATTTCTGTAAAGCTGACAAACCATTTTTTGCTCTCAAAATGAAAGATTTTACTGAAGTAATTGGCCGCTACAACACCCAGTATGAAAAGTAAAAGTGTAAACAACAATCGGTAATTGATGCGGAATTTAAATATTTTATGGACAATAACGATCTGGATCAGAGCCATTGAAAGCTGGGTAACCAGGGCTGAAATAGCAGATCCGAAAGCAAGCAGGCGGGGGATCAGAATGATGTTAAGTGTAACATTCAGAATCATACATCCTGCGGCAAGGATATTCAGCTCTTTCAGGTTTCGGTTGGCGGTTAGTAAGGTTCCGAAAATGTAAGTAATCGATTGGCACATGAAACACCACATCAGCAACCTGAATACCGATGCAGACTGATCCAGAAAAAACCGGTACACCTCTTCAGACTGGTCTTTGTGTCTGCTGTACAGCATCTGAATTATTTCCCGGTTGTAAAAGTAACAGCCAACGCCTATTATAATGGCCGGCGTGATGAGCAGTGTGAAGGAAAGTTTCACAAGGGATTCCGTAGATTCCTTGAATTTCAGCATTCTGGAGAACATCGGAAGGAGCAATCCTGAAAATAAAAAGGCAAACATATTTACGGCGTCCAGCATCCGGTAAGATTGAGCGTATATACTTGCCTGAACGGCTCCTGAGTTGAAATCCTGTCCGGATCCCTTGGCGGCGGGAAGAATCCTGAATATCATGACCGTATCAATCCGGTTAAAGAAGGTCATCAGTAAAACCAGAATTGCATACGGAATGCTTTTTTTAAGTATCATTATGGAGAAGGGCCAATTCCAATTCAATCTGAAATGGTGAGTTTTTGCAAGGACAATCAAAAACGTAATCAGTGCTGTAAGGCCATAGGCAATCGTCTGGGCGTAAACAAAAGTCATGATATCCATCTGGCGGTTTATCCAGTTCACCCATAAAATAGGTCCGCAAATAAGAATCATAATCAGCCTGTCCAAAACAGAAATGATGCTGTCGGTTTTAAAGAGGTGGAGTCCCGCAAGATTAGACCTGAGGTAGGAGATGAAGGTGATCAGAAACTGATTGAACCCGAGTATCATGAGCAGTTTTGTCAATCGCATGTCATATCCGTTTATTATTCCGGAGATAAGGGTTGCTACGATGTAAACAAGTGCAAGGGCTAACTTTAACGTCACCAGGCTTGAAAAATGTTTGGTCAGCAGGTGATTGTTCTGTGCAATGTTTGTATTGTTGAAATTGGTGATGCCGAAGTCAAGTATGATATTCAGCAGAAATGAAAATTGAAGCAATGTAAAGTATTCGCCAAATTCTGCCGGATTAACCACATTTTGCACCAAACGATCAATCCCAAAAATATAGACAGGTTTAATCAACAGATTAAGGCCCAGTACAAGTGCGAGATTGGTGATAAATTTCTTTTGCATAGAAAAGCTCAGGGAAAGAGCCAAATTTACGAATATTTTTTACCTTGCAGGGAATGAATATCGGTCGCAGACATTGAAAATTCTTGTAAATACCCGGCTGCTTATTAAAAACAGACTTGAGGGTATTGGCTGGTTTACCTATGAAACCCTTAAGCGTATTACCAGGGAGCATCCCGAAGATCATTTTGTATTTGTATTTGACCGTGAATTTGATGAGGAATTTATTTTCTCCGATAATATTACACCCGTTATTTTGTCTCCGCAGGCGAGGCATCCTCTTTTGTACCTGATTTGGTTCGAATTTTCCATGAGTCAATTGTTGAAAGACATGAGCCCCGATCTTTTTTTGTCTCCGGACGGATATCTTTCGCTGCGGTCGCCTGTAAAACAGCTTGGAGTGATCCATGACATTAATTACGTACACTATCCGAATGATCTTCCTTTTATGGAAAGAGTCTATTACAATTATTTTTTTCCCCGCTTTGCCCGCAAAGCAACGAGACTGGCAACGGTTTCTGAATATTCTAAAAATGACATTTCAAAGGAATTTTCAATTCCCTTATCTAAAATAGATGTTGTTTACAATGGGGTCAATGAAGCATTCGGTCCGGCCACCGAGCTTGAACAAAATGCAACAAAGGGGACTTATTCTCGGGGCGCAGATTATTTTATTTTTGTGGGAGCTCTGCATCCGAGAAAAAACATAGCCAGGCTTTTGCTGGCTTTCGATGCCTTTAAATCCCAGGTTCCTGGGACAGTTAAATTTCTGATTGTAGGTAAAAAAATGTGGTGGACCGATGAAATTGAGAAGACCTATGAATCCATGCAGTTCAGGAATGATGTTATTTTTACGGGACGGATTGATTCGCCGGTGTTGAGCCGTTTGCTGGCTTCGGCGCTGGCTCTCGTTTATGTTACTTATTTCGAGGGTTTCGGAATTCCAATTCTTGAAGGTTTTCAGTGTGAGACAGCGGTGATTACTTCCAATGTAACCTCCATGCCCGAGGTCGCATCCGATGCGGCTCTTTTTGTGGATCCCTTTTCAGTTGATTCTATTAAAGCTGCTATGATTTTGATTGCCCGGGACGAACCGTTAAGAAAAAGTCTGATTGAAAAAGGGAAAATCAGGCGACATCGGTTTTCCTGGAACAGAACTTCAAACTTACTCTGGGAAAGCATTGAAAAAGCAGTTTCTTGAATTGTACAGTCAATCTTCCGCTTCATCATCCATGTGAAATTTGTGCAAAAACCGATGGACAACTGGTCCCAGAATGAGGGCCATAATTGACAGAAATGCAACTCCGCTGAAAATGGCATAAAAAGAGGCGAATAGTTTGCCCGCATTGTTCTGGATCGCATCGACAGGGCCCATTCCTGCCAATATCATAGATGCATTGAGCAGGGAGTCAATCCAGGCCAGGTGGCAGAAACGATGATAACCGACAACGCCGAGGGAAAGCGCCATAACGAACAGGCTCACAGCAAAAGCTATGTTTTTAACAAGACGTCTGTAAAAAAGTGCCTTCTTCATTTCGTTGTAACCAGCGCCAATTTCTTTTTGTCTTTGCTCAGGACAAGACGGCCTATTTTATAAATTCCGGACTTTGAAAGGTCGGCAATCAGTTGAGTTTGGTTGGGGTAGCTTACTTTATAAATGCAGGAGCCTTTGGCCATCAGCGCAGAAGAGTCATCAAGCCAGGCGTAATCTTCTGATTTTTTAAGGGCAGGCATCTTCCAGGCTAGCCGATCGCTTCCATCCATTCTGCAAATACGGCCGGTACTGTCTGAAGTTTTTTTCAAATAGGTCCATTGGTTTTCAGAACCGGTGCTTTGAATACACCGGCCAATACTATCATCTACTTGTATTGTTTGCCCGGTATTTAACCGGGCAACTACAAGGCTAAAAGGTGAAGGAAGGAGAAAAAGGGCAAGGGTATTCGGATTGATCCAGTAATGATAACCGATGTTTTTGATTGATTTCAACACCAGAGAAGGTTCTCCGCCCTCAATCGGGAATTTCCACAAGCGCTGGGTCGAATCCTGTTCAACCCGGACAACCGAAATGCTTTTCCCATCCGGCATAAAGGTGGGAGAATACTCGCTTTCCGGAGTAAATGTAAACCTTGATGTTTTTCCGCTGGATAGTTCGTATTTGTAGATATCCGACTGAGTTCCCTCCCGAATGGAAGTAAACAGAATGTATCTTCCGTCAGGGGAAAAAGCGGGTTGGTTGTCGTAACCATCCCTGTTGGTGAAATTCACGGGGTTTTTGAGCGCAATTCCTCCAAGGCTGTCCCTGACATCGAGCAGCCATATATCGGTATCAGGTAATTGAGCAAAACTGCAAAATGAACAACTGCAAATCAGTACCAGGAAAAAGAAAGAGGTGCGTTGGGGAAAAGTCACCGGTTAAAAACAGTATTTGTTTTCAGAAAGGAGTTTTGCTGCAACTCTTCTTCTGGCTTCCTTTACATTGAAAGGCTCTGTTTTTGTAAAGCGCTTGAGTCCCATCAGCATAATTCTCAATTCGTCTCCTTCCGCGAAGGAAGTAATAGCATCTTTACCGTTCTTGTAGATGCGGTCTGCAGCATCATTCAGTACGATGCGCATAATGTCCAGTTGTTCTTTAACACGGTCTTCGCCCTTTATTCCGGCCAGTTTTTCAACACGCAGCTGCAGCGATTCGCTAATGTATAAATCAATCAGCATATCAGCCAGGTTCATCAGGATTTCCTGTTCTTTTGACAATTCCATCATGAGCTTTTGTACAGCAGCTCCGGCGGTCATCAGAATCGCTTTTTTGAAATTCCGTATGTATTTTTTTTCAGTAGCAAAGGGTTGTGTGTCCGAATCTGAAAAATCGGGAACAGACATAAGTTCAGCCGTAATTTTTTGTGCAGGTCCTGCAAGGTCCAATTCGCCTTTCAGGGCCCTTCTCAAAAGCATATCTACAATAAGCATGCGATTGATCTCATTGGTGCCTTCAAATATCCGGTTGATGCGGGAGTCCCGGTATGCCCTTTCCATGGGAGCTTCCGCCGAATAGCCCATTCCGCCATAAACCTGAACACCCTCGTCTACAACATAGTCAAGGGTTTCTGAACCGTTAACCTTCATGATGGCAGCCTCGGGAGCAAACTGTTCAACACCTTTCAATATGGATTTTGAATGCTCCATCCCGGCTTTGGAAAGGGCCTCAATGGCATCTTCAATATTCTGGGTTACCCGGTAAAGTGCCGATTCAGCAGAATAGATGCGAATGGCCTGCTCAGCCAGTTTAAACCGAATGGCTCCGTATTTTGCAATGGGTCTGTCAAATTGTTTGCGTTCGGCAGCATACTGGATTGATTTGCTGCTGGTGACTTTGGAGGCTCCGATAGCAGCTGCAGCAAGCTTAATCCGGCCGATATTCAGAATGTTTACGGCTATTTTAAAGCCGTTCTGGCGCTCTGAAAGCAGGTTCTCAACGGGCACCTTGCAATCATTGAAAAAAACCTGTCTGGTAGAGCTGCCTTTTATTCCCATTTTATGTTCTTCAGGATTCAGGGTAATTCCTCCAAAGGATTTTTCAACAATGAATGCGCTGAGATTCTCATCCGTGTCAATTTTTGCAAACACCGTAAAAACATCAGCAAAACCTCCATTGGTGATCCACATTTTTTGGCCGTTCAACAGATAGTGTTTCCCGTCGGCAGTAAGCGTTGCCTTTGTTTTTCCCGAATTGGCGTCTGATCCAGAACCTGGTTCAGTTAGGCAATAACAGGCTTTCCACTCGCCGGAAACAAGTTTGGGAATGTATTTCGATTTCTGGGCTTCGTTGCCATAATACAATATAGGAAGTGTTCCTATTCCGGTATGAGCGGAGATCGAAACCGCAAAGGAATGACCCGACCCCATTATTTCAGTGGCAAGCATTCCGGTCACAAAATCTTTTTCAAATCCTCCCAGTTTTTCAGGTACACTTAACCCGAGTAATCCCAGATCAGCTGCTTTGTTAAGCAGGTTCACAGTCAGTCCTTCTTCCTGGCTGTCGATCCGTTCAAGGTTCGGCCAGATTTCCTGAGCCAGGAAATCCTTACAGGATTGGGCAATCATCAATTGTTCCTCGCTGAACTGTTCAGGAATAAAAACGTCCGTGGCAAGTGTTTCTTTTATCAAAAACTCCCCGCCTTTAATTGCCTGTTTACTCGCTGTTGTATCCATTCGTTCAGATTTTATGAGCTTAAAAGTAGTAATAAGGAAGGAAATTAACTATTCGGCATCACGTTGATCTGTCCGGGACTTATTCTGTACAGGTAGATCTTTTCCGGATAGTCATTTTCAATTGCATGTATATTCATGCTGAATTTGTTTTCCCGGGCCAGCTCTTTTATCCGTTCCGTCATCGGATCCTGAAACAGAACCATAAAAGCAACAGATTGAGTATGCATATAGTTTCGCATCTGGCTGAATAATTTTGAATAATAGTCTAGGTGTTCACCGCAATACCAGGTGTAATCGCCATCGGTACGCGGATTTTTCCTGTACCGTGGGGGGTCAATGAAGAGGTAGTCGAACTCCTGGGGATTTATGTTTACAAACATGTCGGATTGAATAATGCTGATGGCCACACGGTTCCAGCGTGCATTTTTATCAATCGTAACGATCGATTTCCAGCTGATATCTGAGGCAACCGTAGCAGCCCCTTTCTGAGCTGAATAAATGGCCAACATGCCACTTCCTGAACCCAGATCCAGAACGCGTTTATTTTTTAAATTGATTTTTTTTATCTCGGAATAAAAAAAAAGTGTGCCGGGAAAAAACCCGGGATGAAAAATCCCCGGGAGAATTACCAACCGAAGGTTTTCGTGATAGAATTTTTTTTCGTTCTTGAGATAAAGGAGTAGAAGAGGACGTTGCGTATAAAACAGAAAAAATTTAATGAACCGTCTGACCATTTTTAATTCAGCAACTCGAAAACCCCTGCAGCTCCCTGTCCTGTTCCGACACACATAGTCACCATCCCGTATTTTTTCTTTCTTTTTTTAAGTTCACTCAGCAACTGAACAGACAATTTGGCCCCGCTGCAGCCCAGCGGGTGCCCAAGGGCAATAGCGCCCCCGTTTACATTGACCAGTTCGGGATTCAGACCGAGTGTTCTGATTACAGCGAGAGATTGAGAGGCGAAGGCTTCGTTCAGTTCGATCAGGTCAATCTGATTCAGTGTCATCCCGGCCATTTTAAGCGCTTTTGGAATAGCTTCAACCGGTCCTATGCCCATAATTCTCGGGGGAACGCCTGCCACAGCATAGGAGACAAGCCTTGCAACAGGTTTCAGGTTGTATTTTTTCAGAAATGCTTCGCTGACAACCATGACAAATGCAGCACCGTCCGAAGTCTGCGAGGAATTTCCAGCCGTAACGCTTCCTTTAAGAGCGAAAACGGGCTTTAATTTGCTCAATGCAGTTATGTCTGTGTCAGCTCTTGGCCCTTCGTCCGTATCCACGAGGAATTCTCTGGTTTTTTTCTTTTCTGAAGGATCCAGGTAGTTTTCCTTAATTTTTACAGGAACAATTTCTTCTTTAAACTTTCCTTCTTTTATGGCCGTAATCGCTTTGCGATGGGAGTTTAATGCAAATGCGTCCTGATCCTCACGGGAAACCTTATACTCGTTCGCTACGGCTTCTGCAGTTAGTCCCATCCCCCAATAATAATCGGGATGTTCCAATGCAACGGTTGCATGGGGAACAATTCTCCAGCCTCCCATAGGGATAAGACTCATGCTTTCTGCGCCGCCTGCAATGATGCAATCGGCCAACCCTGAATTAATTTTGGCAGAAGCTATCGCGATCGTTTCCAGGCCCGATGAGCAATACCGGTTAATTGTTATTCCGGGAATTTTATCTGTTTTGAATGCCAGAAGGGATATCAATCTTCCCATATTCAGGCCTTGCTCGGCCTCCGGCATTGCATTGCCAACTATAAGGTCGTCAACCTGTTCTTCTGAAATCTGAGGCACGGATGCCATGACCTGCTGAATGACTGCGGCAGCAAGATCGTCCGGACGGGTAAACCGAAATCCGCCTCTTCCCGCTTTTCCGACGGCAGTCCGAAATCCTGTTACGATGTATGCGTTCATCTGTATAGTTTTATTCTCAGTTTCTCAATATTTTTCCTCCGGTAATAATGCTTTGCAGGCGCTGAAGCGTTTTTTTCTCACCACATAAACTTAAAAATGCTTCCCTTTCCAGATCCAGCAGGTATTGCTCACTTACCAGGGTAGGGGAGGATAAATCACCGCCACTCAACACGTAGGCCAGTTTCTGGGAAATTTTTACATCGTGTTCAGAAATGTAACCGCCGCTTTTCATACTATCAGCACCTAAATAGGCCAAACCCAGAGATGTTTTTCCCAGTACGCGGATATCCTTGCGCCGAACAGGTTTGCTGTATCCTTCAATGGCCATTTCAAGGCAATCGGCTTTTGCTTCAGCAAGAAGTCGGTTTCTCGAAACCACGATCCGGTCCCGGCCTTTTCTTAAATAACCCAGATCAAAGGCTTCCCGTCCGGAGGTCGAAACTTTTGCCTGGCCTATAGTCAGAAACCTGTTTCTGAAATAATTCAGTTCAATATCGCCTTCTCTGATTTCGTCAGAAAGCCGTACCGCAAATTCCTTGGTACCTCCACCGCCGGGAATCAAACCTACCCCAAATTCAACAAGACCCATGTACGTTTCGGCATGCGCAACAACTTTGTCTGAATGCATGCTCATTTCACAGGCACCTCCAAGAGCCATATTATGCGGAGCTAGAACAACGGGGATTCCGGAGTACCGCACTCGCATCATGGTGTTTTGAAAAGCTCTTATGGCAAAATCCAGCTCGTCCCATTCCTGTTCCACAGCCATCATGAAAATCATTCCAACATTGGCACCGGCACTGAAATTGGCCCCTTCATTGGAAATGACAAGGCCTCTGTACTCTTTTTCGGCCAGGTCGATGGCCGCATTCATTCCTGAAATGACCTCCGAACCAATGGTATTCATTTTCGTATGAAATTCAAGATTCAGAATTCCGTCTCCAATATCCGTAAGTGTTGTCCCCGAATTTTTCCAAACCGCTTTTTCAGCAGCCAGGGTATCCAGAATGATAAACTGTTCTGTCCCGGGTATTGTTTTGTAGGATTTGTCAGCAATGGAGTAATACTTCCGTACTCCATTGTCTGCTTTGTAAAACGATTTTATTCCGGCGGATACCATTTCGTAAACCCAGGAGGCCGGTTTCTTACCCGTCAATTCCATCTGTTTTACGCTTTCAGCAATACCAAGTACGTCCCATGTTTCGAAGGGGCCGAGTTCCCATCCGAATCCCGCATTCATAGCAGCGTCAATCTTGTATAGGTCATCTGTTATTTCAGGTATCCGAAGAGACGCGTATTGGAATAATCCCCAAAACATGGATCTGTAAAATTCTCCTGCTTTGTCTTTGCCCTGAATAAGAATTTTCAACCGGTCTTTTAAATTTTCAACAGACTTTGTCGTTTCCAGTGTAGCAAACTTAACCTTGGAGGAAGGCTTATAGTCCAGAGTTTTTAAATCAAGAGCATGGATTTCGCTTTTTCCGTCGGGCATTTTTACTTTTTTAAAAAAGCCCTGATCGGTCTTTGATCCCAGCCATTTATTTTCGACCATTCTGGCAATGAAAGAGGGAATTTTAAATTCATCAATAGCCTGGTCGTCCGGACAGCTGGCGGCAACACCTTTGGCAACATGCACAAGGGTATCCAGGCCAACAACATCACAGGTTCTGAAAGTAGCCGACTTGGGCCGTCCCAAAACGGGTCCGGTCAGTTTGTCAACTTCTTCAATTGTTAAACCTGTTTTTTCAACCAGGTGAAAGAGGCTCATGATGCCATAGACTCCGATCCTGTTTGCGATAAAAGCAGGAGTGTCTTTGCAGATTACAGTGGTCTTACCAAGGTACAATTCCCCGTAATGCAACAGAAAGTCCATCACCTCCGGAGATGTATGCGGACCCGGGATCAATTCGAGCAGTTTTAAATACCGGGGTGGATTGAAAAAATGGGTGCCGCAGAAATTTTTCTGAAAATCTTCGCTGCGGTCCTCACTCATAAGGTGAATGGGTATGCCGGAGGTATTTGAACTGACAAGGGTTCCCTGCCTTCTGAATTTTTCGACCCTTTCAAAAATCTGTTTTTTAATATCCAGACGCTCAATGACCACTTCGATGATCCAGTCGCAGGAGTTGATTTTTTCAAGGTCGTCATCAAAATTTCCGGTCTGAATCCTGTTCGCAAAGGATGCTGAATACAAAGGGGAAGGGTTAGCTTTGATGGCCGATTGCAGCGCATCGTTGACAATCTTATTGCGTATTTTTTTATCCTGTGGCGGGGCATCTTTCGGTACGATATCCAGTAAAAGAACTTCCACGCCGATATTGGCGAAATGGCATGCAATGCGCGAACCCATAACACCTGAACCCAAGACGGCAACTTTGTTTATTGAACGTTTACTCATAAAAAAGGATTAAGCTGAAAGTATAGACGGGAATTCGGGATTTCCAAAACGCTTAAGGGTATGAATATGTGAACGTATGGCTTCGCCCAATGTCTCGTTTTCAAGATAAGGTATTCCAAAGGACTCGGCGGTGTTTTTTACAATTTCAGAAAGGGCCGAATAGTGGACGTGGCAAATTCCAGGAAACAAGTGGTGGACAACCTGAAAATTCAAACCGCCAAGGTACCAATTCAATATCCGGTTCGTACGGGCAAAATCAACTGTCGTATTTAACTGGTGAATAGCCCAATCGTTTTCAACTTCGTTTTTAGCATTTGGCAAAGGGAATGCAGCAGCTTCAACCGAATGCGCAAGCTGAAATGTTACGCTTAAAATTAAACCTGCAATGGCGTGCATTACCAGGATTCCAGTTAAAATTGTCAAAAAAGGATAATGCAGCAAAATGCAGGGAATGAAAATCAGATAGAACAGGTAAAACAGTTTGGAGAAAATAAGAACGAAAATATTTTTCAGATGCTCCCGTTTACTGCTTTTGTTTACACCGTTTTTACGGTACCTGACCAATTGAACAAAATCTTTAACAAGAAACCAGTTTAGGGTCAAAAGCGAGTAAAAGAAGAAAACATAGATATGCTGAAATTTATGCATAGGTTTCAGGGGGTGGTGAGGCGAAAACCGAACAGCTGGAGGGCCGTCCAGATCATCGTCCATAGTGTGTATGTTGGTATAGGTATGGTGCATTATGTTGTGTTGAAATTTCCAGTTAAAAACAGTTACGCCAACCAGATTCAGCGTATAACCCAATAGGTTATTAACAGCCGGTTTCGAAGAATAGGCGCCGTGGTTAGCATCGTGCATAATCGACATGCCGATTCCGGCCATGGCCATTCCCATCAACGCAAAAAGCAACAGTACGGGAAGAAAAGACAAGTGAAAAAAAACAATCAGCAGGTAGGGGACCAGATAGGCAGAAAGAAGGATAACGGTCTTGACAACCATTTCTGGAGTCGCATGTTTCGAAAGTTTATTCTCGATAAAATAGGCGTCCACATTTGCACGCAAGGTATTGAAAAAGCGTGATTTATCCTTGTTGATGAATTTTAATCTGGGCTTTTGATCCACAGTGCAAAGATACGTGTTTAATGAACATCGGTTGAATATATTTTATCAACCAGGGATTTGTAAATTGCAAGGATCGCTTTTCGTTTCAGGCTTAATTTAGGCGTAAGTTCCCCTGAGTTAATTGACCACTCGTGCGGAATTAATTCAAACCGCTTTAGGGTTTCGTAGTGAGCAAGGTTTTTGTTTATTTTTTCTACTTCTTCTTTAATCCGGCTTTTTACAAATTCATTCTGAATCATTTCTGAATTTGCAGAATAGGAAACATTGT
>Ga0206879_1087_pt1 | contig 21609 bp, 18 predicted proteins | sample Alteio_BWOrgCont_5_FD_152897 | JGI IMG/M metagenome (GOLD analysis project Ga0206879, IMG submission 152897) | Enriched cells from forest soil in Barre Woods Harvard Forest LTER site, Petersham, Massachusetts, United States -... | ecosystem: Environmental > Terrestrial > Soil > Temperate forest > O... | reverse complement strand
GTCTATGCGGGTTACTCCTGGCGGGGCCGATCAACAGGTACTCCGGCGCCAAGCAAGGACCCGGGGGATCTCTTGAGCGAGGCACGGGAGACTCTTTGGATTTCCCCCGATCAGTCCTTCGCCGAGGGGCGCTGGTTCTGGGGTGATTATCAGGAGTTCGGCTTCGACGTAAAACTCACGCGCGCTTCGAATAATCCGACCCTGATCAGCGTCGGATCCTATTCGCTGAAAGCGGGATCGAAGGGCCTCCAGGTTCGAATTCTGGGAGACAACCTTCCGGACACTGTTGCGGTCGCCGACTTGGATATGGGAGCGGGTGTAAAGGTCGACAAGATCGTTTCGCACAACAAAACGGAACTGGTTGCCGACGTGGACGTGGCTGCGGACGCGGTGTCGGGACAGCGTGACGTCGAACTGGGCCGCTCAGTCCTCCAGAACGCTTTTGCCGTTTACCATAAAGTCGATTTCATCAAGATCACGCCGGAGACCGCGCTGGCGCATCTGGGCAGTGATGTCCATCCGAAGGGCTATCAACAATTCGAGGCCGTTGCTTTTGAAAACGGCGTCGACGGCAAACCACACACTGCCGATGATGTAAATCTGGGACCGGTCGACGCGTCCTGGTCAGTTGAAGAGTTCATGTCGGTGTATGGCGACGACGACAAGAATTTTGTCGGCCATTTGAGTGAAACGGCACTATTTACTCCAGCCTCCGATGGACCCAACCCCGAGCGCAAGTTCAGCCGTAACAACTACGGCGATGTCTGGGTGGTAGCCCAGGCGAAGAACGAAAAGGACAAAGACGGCAAGCCGCTCACCGACAAATCATATCTGGTGGTTACGGTTCCTACTTACATCAAATGGGATCAACCTGAGGTGAGCAGGTGACGGCTACTGCGACGCGCGCTTACAGGCTGGGAGAATTTCACTCGTTCGACGCGGCCAATCGGCGCTTCATCTATCTGGTTCCCGCGGGAGCGGTTTTCGAGCTTGACGATGCCGCGGCCAAGCTCATCGAACGGCTTTCAGCGGGTGAAGCAGCCCATGAAGAGCTAATGGACGAGCTGGTTTCGAGCGGTTACCGCTACGACGATGCCGATGAGTTGCTGCGTGAGTTGTACCATTCGCATGTAATCGTCTCGGGCGAAAGCGTCATGGAACCGCTGGCGAACCCTCCGGCCGATTTCCCGTTGCAGTCGCTGGTCATGAACCTGACCAACCAGTGCAATCTGTCCTGCACCTACTGTTATGAGTTTGGCGAGGACAAGGTAGCCACTCCCGAAGGCAAACCGAAGTTCATGGACATCGAGACGGCGAAAGCGTCGGTGGATTTTCTACTGTCGCAATCTGCCAACCGCAAGTCCGTCCACATCACCTTCTTTGGTGGTGAAACGCTGATGAACTTTCCATTGCTCAAAAGCGTGGTCGCCTATGCGAACGAACAGGCCGCTGCCCAAGGCCGCTCGATCGATTTCAGCCTCACTACGAACGCAACCCTGCTGACGCCGGCGATTATCGCCTTCCTCTCGGAAAACCACATCGGCGTGACCGTCAGCATGGATGGTCCGCCCGATCTGCATGACAAGTTGCGCGTTTTCGCAAACGGCCGCGGCAGTTATGACATTATCGAGCCCCGGGTCCGCGCGTTGATTGCCAACCATCGGACTCGTCCGATCACGGCCAGGGTGACGCTTACTTCCGGCGTAACGGACGTCTCGCGAATTTATCGTCACCTGAAGCATGACCTCGGCTTTCACGAGATTGGTTTCGCTCCGGTGACTACCTCGCCCGACAGGCTCTATTCCATTAACGAAAAGGGTATGGACGGCGTGCTGGAACAGTTTCATGTCCTGGCCGATGAGTGGCTGCAGTTTGCCCTGCGAGGTGAAATGCACGGCTTTTCAAACGTCAGCGACACGATCGCCGAGCTGATTCAGGGCGTGAACAAGTCGCATCCGTGCGGGGCGGCGCTGGGCCTTATCGGTGTTGGCCCATCCGGCGATCTCGCTCCATGCCACCGGTTCGTGGATTCCGATACTCACTCAATGGGCCACATCTCGACCGGCATCGACCGTGAGAAGCAAAGCGATTTCCTGACGCGCGGACACATTAACTCCAAGTACGATTGCCACACATGCTGGGCTCGGCCTCTATGCGCCGGCGGCTGCCATCATGAAGCTTTCGTCCGGTATGGGGACACTGGTCACGCGAACCTTCATTACTGCGACTGGATTCGCGACTGGACCGATACTTGTCTCCGTATCTACGGCGCGATCAGCGCGCAAAACCCGGTGTTTCTGGAAAAGTTCGCCGAGAGAAAGGCACTCTCATGAAGCATATTCGCGCGGTAAATAAAAAGGCACGCCGTATCGATGAGATGATTTCATCGCTCGATACAGATGTGGTGGCATTGCAGCAACAGCAGCGGCCGCACGTGCCGATGGGGTGCACTCTGTCGTTCTCACCCGGGTGGGAAGTCGATTCCGCCGGGGGAACGGCTGGCCTTTGCCAACCGGTGGAGCGCGACATTTACGATTGTTACGTCACATGCTTCTGGCCGGCGCAAGTTCCGGATCACCTGAATAACTATCCCGACTGGGCAAGTAAGTGCGCGGCGGCCACCAAGGATTGGCGGAACCTGGATCTGGTGTTTCCATAGAAGAGCTCGGCTGACAGCGTGCAACAAGGGACACCGATTATGAAATCTCTTTGCCTGAGACTCGCTTGTCTTATAGGTGCCGCAACCGTTTGGGCTTCCGCGCAGGCCGGAACGATTTATCTGGGTGCGTATCCCGACGCGCTTCTGATCTTCGATGAAGGGAAGGGCACCATCGCAGGGCGGATACCCCTTACTACCGGCCTGCCGACCAGCATCCGGCTGTCGATGGATAAGAAGACTATATACGCCGCCACCAACGACCACAGCGGCATTGAAATCGTCGACGTGGCCACGCGGAAAGTGACCAATCACTTCGTCCTCGATTCCGCAACGAAACGCTACCGGTTCAATGGCGGAACGCCCGATCCCGGCGGCAAGCTCTTTTACGCGATCGTGACGGAGATCGACAAGCAAGTGGACCGTTTCGAAATAGGTAAACCGAAATACACCGTGATCGATCTCCCGGGGCAAAAAATCCTGAAGACGTACGACATCGCGAAAGAAGATGAAAGCGGAAATGGTGGCGGTCGTGGAGGCGGACTTGAAATTTCCAAAGACGGAAAGTATCTGTATCAGTTCCGTGACAAGGTTGTGATTCTGGACACGGCCGATTTCAAGGTTGTGGATCGTATCGACCTCGCCAAGCCGGATCTTCCGGGCCTTGAAAACGTGGGCTTCGGTGGACGGCTCGATTCCATCAGCGTGCCGGGCGAATATACTTCGCTGTTCAACGCCGTTGATCCTTATGTGCACAACCGGGTGTTCGGCATTGGGCATTTCGATCTGGGAACCCGCCAGATGAACTTCACGCCAATCGGTCCTTCCGCAGCCGGGATGGCAGGCTTGCAGGTTACGCCGGACCAGAAAGATGCCTATACCGTGGTTTCCAACGGAACCTTGGGTAACAAGCGCTGCGAGTTCTGGCATTTCGATATGGCGACCAAAGTGATAAAAGAGAAGAGCGAATTTGCCTGCCGATCGCGATTCAGCTTCGGGATGTCGGGTGACGGCAAGAAACTATACATCTACGGCGCCGGTTTTCAGATTGAAGTCTACGACGCCGCGACCCTGAAGTACGAGCGGACGTGGGATCTGAACAACGATATTACGATGGCAGGGTTGATTGAAGTCAATTAGGCCGCAGCGTGTGAGGAAGGCACTTTCATGAAGCATATTCGAGCCGTAAACAAGAAAGCGCGTCGTATCGATGAAATTGTTTCGTCGCTCAATAGCGATGTGGTGGCGTTGCAACAGCAACAGCAGCGGCCGCACGTGCCCATGGGATGCACTCTGTCCTTCTCACCAGGGTGGGAAGTCGATTCCGCAGGCGGGACGGCCGGGCTCTGCCAACCAGTGGAGCGCGACATCTACGATTGTTACGTCACGTGCTTCTGGCCCGCGCAGGTTCCGGATCACCTGAATAACTACCCTGATTGGGCAAGTAAGTGCGCGGCTGCCACTAAAGACTGGCGGAACTTGGACTTGGTGTTCCCATAAAGGGAACCAGGCTTTCACGCACGCTTGCGGAACTTTCAAGTAAGGACAACGACGATGAGAACTCTTTGCCTGAGACTCGCTTGTTTCATCGCTGCCGGGGCCTTATGGGCTTCAGCGCAGGCCTCGACGATCTTTCTGGGGGCATATCCGGATGCGCTTTTGATCTTCGATGAAGGGAAGGGCGCCATCGCCGGTCGGATACCTCTGACGACAGGTCTGCCGACAAGCATCCGGTTGTCGATGGACAAGAAAACCATTTACGCCACAACGAACGACCACAGCGGCATTGAAGTCATTGACGTCGCGACCCGAAAAGTAACCAATCACTTTGTGTTGAATTCCGAGACCAAACGCTACCGATTCAACGGTGGCACGCCCGATCCCACTGGCAAACTCTTTTACGCGATCGTCACGGAGATTGACAAGCAGGTGGACCGTTTCGACATCGGTAAACCGAAATATACCGTGATCGATCTTCCGGGGCAAAAAATTCTGAAGACTTACGACATCGCGAAAGAAGATGAAAACGGAAATGGCGGCGGCCGGGGCGGTGGATTTGAGATTTCCAAAGACGGAAAATATCTTTATCAATTCCGTGACAAGGTCATCATCCTCGACACAGCCGATTTCAAGGTTATAGACCGTATTGACCTCGCGAAGCCGGATCTTCCGGGACTTGAAAGCGTAGGCTTTGGAGGGCGCCTCGATTCCCTTAGCGAACCGGGCCAGCACCTTTCGTTGTTCAACGCCGTCGACCCGATTGTCCACAACCGCGTTTTCGGCATAGGGCACTTCGATCTGGGAACCCGCCAAATGGATTTTACGCCTATCGGTCCTTCTCCAACCGGTATGACAGGCCTCCAGATTACGCCGGACAAGAAGGACGCCTATACTGTGGTTTCCAACGGGACTCTGGGTAACAAGCGTTGCGAGTTCTGGCATTTCGATATGACGACCAAAGCGGTAAAGGAGCGCAGTGAGTTTTCCTGCCGGTCGCGATTCAGCTTCGGAATGTCCGGTGACGGCAAGAAATTGTATATCTACGGTGCCGGCTTTGAGATCGAAGTGTACGATGCGGCGACCCTGAAGTACGAGCGGACCTGGGACCTCAACAACGATGTGACGGGAGCGGGACTGATTGAAATCAATTAGACTCCGGTACGTGCGGCTACCGGCCGCGTTGTTACTGGTGGTAGCCACCCTGTGGGCCCAGCCACCTGCCTTAGCCGGTCGCAAGGCCCTCGATCTTCTCCTCGCGTCGCGATACGACGAGTTCAGTCAACTACTCACCACCGAAGCGAAAACACTGCTCACCCCGGAGTTCCTGCGGGATCGCGTTGGCGCCGAGGTGACGAGCTTCGGTAAGGTCGAAGAAATCAGCCCGCCGTTGACCGAAAAATCGGGCAGCGTCGACATTGTCAGCTTCCCGGTCCGCTTTTCGAACAAGTCGGTGAATATTCAACTTACGTTAAACGGCTCCGGACAGGTTGCTGGGCTTCATTTCCGCTCTCCGGACGATCCTCTGCCGGTGGTCTGGAAACGGCCTTCGTACAGTAAACCCGAACTATTCCAGGATCGCAGCGTAACAATCGGCTCGGACCAGTGGAAGCTTGGCGGGACATTCACATTTCCCTCCGGCAAAGGCCCTTTTCCGGCAGTCGTCCTCGTCCACGGACCCGGTCCGAACGATCGGGATGAATCGATTTTTGCAACCCGGATGTTTGCTGATATTGCCGAAGGTCTGGCTTCGCGAGGCATTGCGGTGCTTCGATACGACAAGCGCACGAAGATTTATGGTCAGCAAATGTCGGAGCTCCCTTTCACTCTTCAACAGGAGACGATTGAGGATGCGGTTCGGGCGACTGGGTTGGTCCGGCGCCAGCCCGAAGTGGACCCGAGCCGGGTATTTGTTCTCGGCCACAGCTTGGGAGGATACGCAGTCCCGCGAATAGCGAAGCAGGACAACAAGCTTGCCGGCGCGATCATTCTTGCCGGCATTGCGCGCCACATTGAGGACGTCAGTCTGGCGCAGACGGAATATCTTTTGAAGGCGAAGGGTGGCGCTTCCCCGCAGGAACAGAAACGACTTGATCTGATGAAGGCCGAGGCTGCAAAGATCAGGAGTATCGAGGCGGGGAAGGATAATCCACCGATCTTACTCGGGCTTCCGGCTGCGTATTTTCTGGATTTGAAGAGTTACGATCCCGCCGCCGAAGCGCGCCAGCTTACTATTCCCATGCTCTCCCTGCAGGGCGAACGCGATTTTCAGGTGACGTTGGAGGATTTCGGCCTCTGGAAAGCGGGCCTTGCGGGAACGAAGAATGTTACGTTCCACAGCTACGTCGCCTTGAATAACCTCTTTATATCGGGAGATGGTCCGTCTTCACCGACGGAATACACAAAGGGCGGCAACGTTGCGCCGGAGGTCATTGATGACATTTCCGGCTGGATCGCTGCACGTAAACGCTAACCCGCCGCGATTTCAAAGGGGCAGTATCACAATTTCCGCGGCAGGATGCAGGAGCCCGGAGCTGATCCGGAACTTTCCGGTATATTCTCGCGCTGGCTGTTGAACTTAGAATAGTTGGCGTCAAGGGCGGATTCCCGCGGCCGAAACGCCCGTGCGCTTTCCACGCTGTTCCTGTGGGGCAAACGCGATTTTCAGGTGACGATCGAGGATCTCGGTCTCTGGAAAGCGGGCCTCCGCGGGCGCGAGAAATATTACGTTCCGCAGCTATGCCACTTTGAAAAACCTCTTCATCAGGGGAGAGGGGCCGGCTTCGACGGCGGAGTGCACGAAAGGCGGCAGCCTTGCGTCAAAGGTCATTGATGATGTCTCCATCTGGATCGCTGTGCGGAACGCTGAGAACGAAAAAACCTTCCTGAGGCCTCTCGCAGTCCCAAGCAACTTTCACCGCCCCTCATCCAGATCGTCGGCCAGAATCACGGCCTCCGCCAAATCCCTCATCGAACGGCTTAGTCTTCGGCTTTCATTCCGCAACCGGAGATAGGCCTCTTCTGCAGTCAGCTTGTGCTTGTATTGAAGAACGCCTCTCGCGCGCTCGATCAGTTTTCGCGCCTCGAGTGTGCGTTTCATTTCTAGCGTCTGCGAGGCCAGCCGGGCGTTCCGGACTGCGATTGCGGCCTGTCCGGCAACCACCTTGACGAAACCAACGTCGTCTTGGCTGAATGATCGCTCATCCCTGGTGTAGATATTAATTGCGCCGAGAACCTTCCCCTGCGAAGTCAGTGGCACGGCAAGCAGTGACATAAGTCCCGACTTGCGAGCGAGTTCCGGGTAGACATGCTGTGTCTCATTGTGAATGTTTGGGATAACGATGGGATGATCCTGACGAATCATGTACTCGATCAGCGATCCTTTCATCGGGATCGGCATGTAATGAATGTAATCCGGCGCCGAGCAACGCACCGCGCTGACAATCAGTTCTTTCTTCTCGTCGTCCGCCAGCAGAATCGAACAGATTGCCGAATCCAGAGTTTCGGCCAGCATCTCCGTAATCGTCCGGAGTATCCGTTCGAGATAGTTCTCGGCGGAGATAGCCTGCGCCACCGCTCCCAGTGTCTCCATGCGGCGTAAGGCCGTTTGGTAGTGTTCAGCCAGTTTGGCCCGCGCAATCAGCCCACCCATCTGCTCGCCGATAAATGTCACCATTGCAACTTCATCGGCGGAGTGCTGATGCCGTTCATTGTGATGAACGTTGATCACACCGATAATCTCGCCGGCGTCCACCAGTGGAACCGAGAGAAACGCTTCGTAAGTGTCCTCCTGCAGCGAACTGAACGGCTTGAAACGCGAATCGGCCGAGGCGTTTCTGGGCAATGCTACCACGGAGTTATAGGCCGCCACCCAGCCCGTGATGCCTTCACCCATCTTCATACGCACGTTGCCGATTTCGGCGTCATGGGGGAGCTGCGAAGCGCGCAGCACAATTTCGTTCGTGGCGTGGTCAATGAGATACACCAGACAAGCGTCGGAGTGTGTGACATTCATGGTCAGCATCACCAGTTCACTGAAGATCACTTCGATATCCTGAGCCGAACTCACGACATTGCTGATATGATGCAACAGCGCTAATTGTGTGCTTGAAGTCTCCATGCAAACGGTTGGGATCGACGTTGGCGGCCGCACAAGTGATTCTTGGTCAGGTTACCGAATCTGCCGTTCCGTGGGATGCGGCGATGTGGACGACACTGTCCTTTAGCCCTGAGCCTTCAGGCGGTGCGACAATCTGGAGCATAGTTTAGCACTGCTACTGCGTGAAGAATCTAAAAAAATCTATAGTTTCTTGCTCGCAATCAGTCGATCTGTTCGGACATTTGTCTAAGAGGTTTCGTAGAGCTGTCTGGTTATTTGCCGATACATCCGCCAACACAATTGACACCATCACCAGTGCTGAACCCACGGGGAATCCGATTCAGGTGTTCGCCCGCATCGCTAACTAAGGAATCGGCAGCGGACTGGAGCGTATCACGCCGGGTCCCGCCCCGCGTCGACGCGCTGGGTGCGAGTTCTGCCCGGGCGGTGCAGACAATACAGATTCGCTCTAATGGTGAGCACTCTTGAACAGACACACTGCGAAAATTGACGTTAGATAGAATCTCCACCGCCAGTTCAAGCGCTTTCCGGGCGCGGCGGGGACGGAATTGGGGCTGGTTGTTCTCAATGAATTCTCCCGGGTTCCGGATGACCAGCTCGAAGTCCGTTCAGGCCAGCCGTCTCCGTTACGCTCCCACACCTCCTTCGGGCAAGTCGTGTATTACATTCCCAAATGGGCTGCGTTCAAGGGCCTCTGGGTCGCGCCCGAAAGAGAATTGCAGGACCTGTTGGCGACAAACCAGGATCTGCCATCACTCTATCCGAAGGGATAGGGGAATGTTTCAGCCGCTTGTCTGATCGGCGCACCGCGGCGCCGGGAAACCTTAACTTCAGCGCCTGCTTGCGATGCAATCCCGTTGATACATGCACGGACAGGGGTTCATGTCACAAACGCGACCTGAGCCTGAAGGCAGAGTGCCGGTTTCCTATTTCCTTGCAATCACGGATATTTCGATGTGAGCTTTCGCAGACGCCAGCTTTGCTACGCCGATGGTTGCGCGGACGGGCTTCGGGTCTTTGAAGTAGGTCGCATAGACCGCGTTCATCTTGCCAAATAAATCCATGTCGGAGAGATAAACCGTGACCGAGACCACGTCAGAATAACTCATTCCGGCTTCTTTCAGAATGAGGCCGATCGTGCCAAGCGAGTTCCGAACCTCTTCCTCGAAGTCATCGGGGATCTGTCTTGTCTTCAGATCAGTTCCTAACTCCCCGGCGACATAGAGAGTTCCATCCGCGAGAATGCCCGGGCTAAACAGGGGCGCGGCAGCACCTGGTCTGGGAGCAAGTTCGGCGGGCATGATCGCCTTGTGTTGAGCCATTGCCGGCGAAGTCAGCAGAAGAGCAGCGGCCAGTAAAAGGCCCGCGGAAGCTTTAGTCGTATTCATTCTTGATCCCTTGTATCCGTCGTTTTCATTGAAGCCCCTCGTTTCAATATAATATAGTGTTGCAGGCACCCTGGCGTCTGTTTGACGACTGAATCCTGAGCCAACGTGCTTCCTCAATCTGCCGTTCCCGGCCCCAAGTTTCATCCGACTATACAATTCGGACCGCACTAAAATTCATTTCAAAATGAGAGGCTGTCCGCGTCGGACGCCCCATTCTCGTGGCGAGTCCTGCCGGTGGGTTCTCTCGTTAGGTCTTTATTCACGAGAAAGGTCGGAATGCGATCGGGCAGATACCGGCCCCTCATCTGATTCGCCGACCCTTTGCTACTTCTTCTGGTCGGCGATCTGAATTGTCTCCATCACCGCCACATCCGCCGGAAGGTCCCGGCTGCCCGGAGGGAAACCATTCTCCTGCATGATGAACGCCAGGATGGTTGTGCTCACTTCATCGCCCAGGCTGCCTGGATGATCGAGCGGCATGGATGTCGATATCTGATTGAAGAGGTCACCCACCGAGTGGCCAATCCAGTGGGAAAGAAACGCCTCACCCCGCAGCGCCGGAGCAGTGCGCGTCCGGCTCCCGAAAATGTGTCCGCCTTCCAGAGCCCGGCCGTGACAGGACCCGCATGGACCTGAGTACCGGTGCTTACCCAGCTCGGCCTGGGCCGCACTGTAGACACCGTCCCACACCGTTCGGCCGGCATCTTGCGCCTTCGCGACGCCGTGAAACCACGCCGCCGCTGCCGTCATGACGACCAACGCGGCCACTGTGAATCTGCCGTGCATCAGGCCCTCCTGTGAAGCCGTAATTATAACTAAAGGCACTCCCTTCCAAGCGTGTGGTTGCAGATCTTATACTCATCCCTTTCGTCTGTTAATTAGTTTGGCTTTGAGCAAGTACCTCGAAGGGACGAGTCATCGGGGCCTGCGTTGTTTTTAAGGACTATTGCAACCAGATAGACGACGTGCTCGTTGGAGTTTCCCTCAGCGTCCTGAAAGAGAAAAGAACATCATCGATCGAACGGGTTCATGGCTTCTCGCAGGAGTGGTTCGCTTGCATTTAGATGGTGTCTCCAGGGGCCGATTTCACGCAGGTATGGGCCGATACCGTGGGGGAATCTATAACCCGATCGGCGGTTCATACGACGCCACGACTCCCATACATTGCCCACCAGCATGCCGGCCAGCAGGTAATAGACTACGCCCGCCCATTCGAAGAAGGCGAAGCTGACGACTGCCACGATTACGCCGCATACGATCTGATCGGGATACTTGGCGGGGGTCGTCGGAGGGTCGGTCAGGATGATAAACGCGAAATAGAGCGCCGCTTCCAGATCCGGAGGCCGGTATATCTCGGCAACCCGGCGCGGATCGCCGACAAATGAGGTCACGGTGAACAGCAGGAAGTAACATCCCAGAAACACCAGCACCAGCGGTATCTTGTTCACCCGGACGGTTATGAAGATACCGGCCAAAACCAGCACGGGCTGGGCATACAGTGCAAGCTCAGGCAGCGCGCCCCACCAGCTCTGGCCGGTGTGGAACACGTAGTAGCTCAGCACTATTGCCAGCGCCGCCGGATTGAATACATTTGCGAAACGAGAGCGGAACAGGTACTTGCTGAGAATAGCCGTGACCGAGGTGATCGTGACAACGTACCACGGTTCCTGCGCCCGCAGCACCATCGCCACGATCAGAGCGGTGAGCACCGCGCCGCTGGGAAACTCCCAGCTTTTCTTTCTGATCCGGAGGATTGCCATGTCCGCCAGGCCCGCGATAATAGCCGCGATCAGAAGCCCCGGCAACACATCGTGCAGACCTTCATGCCGAGCGGCCATGGCTGCGAGGATTACAAGAATAAGAGTGAGCAGGCCTTTGGGCGTTTTGAAGAATTTTCCGAGGCTATGCCACATGGCACAGGCCCCTCGTTGCATACCGCGCGAGCTCCGGAGTGAAGATCAGCCCTTCCACACCCATTCGATCCAGAAACCGGATGCCCTCCGCAGGGCCAAGCACAAACGCGGCCGTGGCCAGTGCGTCGGCGAGCATTGCGCCGGGAGCCACCACGGTCGCGCTCGCAACCGTGTGAGGCGACGCGCCGGTGCGGGGGTCGAGAATGTGATGCTCCGGGCCGCCCGAATCCGAATCACTCTGGTTTGCCGCGCCGTTGGGAGCGTGGCGTTCGTAATCGCCCGACGTGCACACCGCGCGATTCGAAACCTTGAGCCATTCGATCAATTCGCCGTCGCGTCGCGGATGGCGGATCCCGACGGACCATGGCTCCCCCTGCGGATTCATGCCTCCCATATAAAGGTCGCCGCCGGAATCGATGGCAAAATCGCGGAACGGCTCCAGTTCGCGCGCCGCGGTGTCCACCGCAAGACCCTTCGCGACGGCGCCCAGATCGAGTGTCAGAGGCCGCAACAGGGTGATGGTTCTTTGATCCCGGTCGAGCTCGACATCGCGCCATGTGACGTGATCGCCGGAGTCGAGGCCGGTGTGGAACAGGCCGCTGTGGATCGCCGCTCCGGTCCGATGTTCACGATTGAATCCGCGCTCTTCCATGCGATGGCCGACCGTGGGGTCGAACGCGCCGCCGCTCTCTTCGGCGACCCTTAACGCAAACCGGACGGCTTCGAAGAGAATTGCGCTGGCCGGTACGGGCACACCAGGGCGCGCGGTGAGTTGCATCAGTTCGCTGTCCCATACAAACCGGGTGCAGCGCGCTTCGATCGCCTGAAACCATCCGAAGGCGCGATCGATTGCCGACTCGGCTCCAGGATCCGGGCGAACAACGTGAATCGTCACGAGCGTGCCCATCACAACCTCGGTGCGGATGGGCACGTCAGGTTCCCTGGCCGATTCACTTCGCTTTGCTCAAAGCGTCGAGGACGGCGTAGTAGAAGGCGTCGGCGCTCTCCGTGGCGCCGGAAACAAGATCGACCTGGGCGCTTTGGCGTTGAGCCACTTCGGGCGGCAATTTCTCGATGACGTTGCACGAATAGCGCGTGTCGCATTCCGATATCGATGCCACGACGATGCGGCCGCCTTCGACGTGGACTTTGGCCTGAATATCGCCATGGCGGCACGAGCCCCAGCCATAATAGGTCCCGTCTTTCCACGAGGGCGCGGCGGCTGCCATTTGCGCCCGGGGTTCCGCGGTTTGAGTCGCGGGTATCAAAGGGGTTTGAAATTCGGGAGCCGGGGCCAGCGCGGTCGGCGGAGGAGGCAAAAAGGACGAGTAGGCCGGAGTTGACGGCTGCGACGCGGATGCCGACGCAGGTGTCGCGGCGGGCGACGAAGAGGATGAAGCGGAAGTAGAGGACGAAGAAGGGGACGGAGCGGAAGACGACTGCCCGGGGGCAGTTCGGCCGCCGGAAGCGGCACTGGTACGCAAAGGCTCTACCGCCGCGCCGAGGTTGGGCTCACGGGGGGCATCGCGCGCGGGTTGCCGTAGCGGCGCAACGGTTGAAGCTGTGCGCGGCGCACCCGGCGGCGGGGGGCTCCTCTGCGGGGATTGCGCTTCCAATTGGTCCGCCACGGACCGGGTCCTGATATATCCCGCCGAATAAACGGCGAGCACTGCCGCGGAACTCAAGGCCACCAAACTATTCGCGACCTTTTTGTTCGAACCGCCTTGCTGCACCATTTTTAACATTAAATCACGAACTCTTCGTTGTGTCGCGACAGTCTTTGTCTCACGCAAGATGAGCCTGAAGGGTGCGGGCAAGCTGGGTATTGAAGATCAGCATGGTAAATGGCGAGCGGTTGCGCATTGAGCAGATTCGGAAGTTTCTCGGATTACGTCGAATCTTTTTCTCCTTCCGTCGCCGAGGATCTGACCCCGGCGCACGTGAATGGTTTGGCCTCTGCAAAATCGCTTAGTACTAATAGACCATGCCGGGGTCGAACGAATTGGGAGGCCGATTTATTCTCGACTGCGGGCAACAAACTGAAGGGTCAGCATTCTACGGATTGACCTGCGCTCATTGAGGCAGAATAATGCCCCTATGGATCTCGCGATATTATTGGGCCTGCTCCGCGAGGAACTCTCCCTTCTCAACGAAGCCATCCTCACGCTGGAACGGGAGCAGATGACTGTGCCCCGGAGACGCGGCGTCCGCCGGCGTGGTTGAGCGCGGCGAAGCGGGAGGCTAAATCGAAGGTGAAAAAAGAAACTGCTTAAGCCCTCTGCGACCTTTTCTCCGTGAGTCCATGCCATGCGACCGCGAGTACCCCGAGGGCCTTCTCGCTGCTGAAAACCTCGATTCCCTCCGTCTTCGGGCGGCCTTCGCCGAAGCGTGGAACGTGATGTTGTTGTCGGCGTCGATGGTAAATGCTTTCATATGTTCTTCTTGCTTGGCGGCTGGGCCGCACGGTCATCGCTCCGGTGCGGAGAAACATCAAGTGGATTCTGCGGGTGTTCGGGAAAATCAAGGTCTGGAGAATGTGATTCGGGGAAAACGGCGGGCTGGTCACTTTTTCTGGAGGCCGAATTGCCGGTCCGACGTTGGTAGTACTCCGGAAAGGAGGATTGATCCGTGCTCGTTTCGGAGCACAATCGTGGCTGGTGCGGGTAGCTCCCCGTGCTTTATCCGGCCGAATCGCTTCGGCATCCATGACCGCACGCGGGCTGGACTGGTAACGGCTCCGCGTGCGGGATTCGACTTCGCCTTCAAATAGATCAGTGCCCCAGGCTGTGAAGAGAGTATTGGGCTGGCCGTCTTCTCCAGCCCAATTCTCTCTGTGACCGCACGGCGTCTTCTGCGTTAAGCGCGTTAACGGGCGGCCGCAGATTATTATCTGAACACTTCGTGTTGCCGGTGTCTGTCCTAAAACGCTCAATACTGCTGGGCGTGAATCGCTGGGGCCGGGGTGTGAATTGTGCACTTGAGAAAACGCACAGATGTAGAAGATCAGGCTCTACGTGGCGTGACAGGCCGATTGGAAGTGCACTGAACACAGGACTATCTGCGGCTCGTCGAGGTGCATCCGCACGGAGGATACCGATTATTGGCCGGATGGTACTCCGGTCTGGCTGTCGATTGCAAATCGGCGTGAAGGTTTAGTCAAAAGATTGGCAATAATCTCCACGGAATAGCCATCGCTCGGAGGAGTCCCGGTGCTAAGGTTGCCGTGAGGATGGCGTTAAAGAGCCGTTGTGTTGAGTGCGAACGGTTGATGACTCTGTATCTGGACGAAGTCGCTCGTCATGCTGATCTCATGGAGAGGCAGGCCAGGCTAGTGCCGGACAGCGAATCCGGCGAAGACATGAACTGGCTGATCCGGCAATCAGAACGGCGCATCGACGAGGCGCGAAAGGCATTCCTGGCGCACCGGGCGAATCACCCGAAGTAGCCAGGGCCGTAGAAATCCCAAGCTCTCGCTCTACGCCGGGTAGTGACAGGCCGGTGAACTATTCATGTCGTTGAGCACTTCCAAACAGACACGAGAGCGGGATCGGGCGTAGGCTGCGAACATGCCGAATTGCTCCGTCTGCGGCAAAAGCACTCAACTGCATGTAGTGGGCGTGCCAATTTGCGTAGCGTGCGACTTGGCGGCGGAAGCAAATAAAGGCCAAAGCAAGCCGCCGAAGCGGTTTGCTGATCGGGCCACCACTGTCGCGCAATCGGCTTGACAGGAAAACCAACCGCGGGGCCGACCTTCCAAGCTCCGTGAGAACTTGGGAAACTGCTTGAAACGGGGCTGGGTGAGCCCAAGCACATTCCAGACTTGCCTATTTTAATACTGGTACGTATAGTATTCGATTTGAAAGGCAATTCAAGATCGCGAATCAGAACAAAGGAGGCTAATTTTGAAACACACAACGGTCTTTACAACAGCGGCCCTTTTCACACTCCTCGCCGGCAGCGCGCTCACGGCGATGGACGACGACCACAATAACGTGCCGACGACACCTGTTGGACCTGTAACGGCTGCGATCACCCAGTTGAACTTCGATGAAAGCGGGGCGACGGTCAACGGCTTTCTTGTCGGCACCAATATACTTCTCACTTTCCAAAAGCCGGTTTGCGGCGGCATTGGCACTCTTGGTGCGGTGGGGAATGCTGTAACCTATAGCGGCTCGGCGCAGACATTCACATCGGGCTTTCAAACTGTCGCCGTCACCAGTTTTGCAAACGGTACCATCACTTATCCCCCGGCCAAGATATCAAGAAAGCCCTCGACATACCCGCTCACCGCTGGCACCATCACGCAGCTCAACTACAATCCCGAGAACGGCGCGATCGATGGCTTCGTGTTCACACCCACCTCGGGCGCCAAAGTATTCGTAGATATCGGGTCTGCAAACGCGACTCTGACACCACTGCTGACCGTTGGAGCCTCTGTCTCCGTCGTCGGTACGATTGAAGCTCCCGGCGCGTGCGCGCCCACTGGGACCATTTCGGAGGTTGATGCATCGTCATTGACGATCGGCACGACAGCGTACCCGGTTGGAGGCTACCGCTAAAAAGCGGCGACTAAAGAAGGCGCACGCCAACCCTCGGGTCGAAATCGATAGGTTGTCGGAGGCCAACGCGCCGTCCGCGTTCGCCACGCCTGGGCAAACTGAAACGGGTGCCGGGCCGAGAGTTGTGCCGGGGCGAAGAATTCATGAGAGGCTCGGTCGAGTGAGTGGACGTCTGCGGCTCTCTCGTGGTTGCTTCTGCCCCGGAGAATGCCGATGCGGTGCCACAATTGGCCCAGACAATTCAGGGGAACGTGAGCAATTGTGAACGGAATATTTGGCGCGCTCCTCTTATAATCTTTATTCCATGGTTTGAACGGGGCGATTAGGACGAACAGCGCTTCGGCCTGAAATGTAAAGGGCTGTAAATAGTTTCCGGAAGCATCCAGGCAAAATCCCCACAACACATCTGGAATGAATTACCTGCGGCTTTTCGAAGTATGTCGCTATTTGCGCGGCAGGCGATCGTCCATCATCGCGCTTTGCCAGGCGAATGACGCCATCACTATTGCCGCCTGGCGGATGTCTTCGGGATTCACGTGGTCCCTTGTATCCATGTTGGTGTGGTGTGTGCGAACGTCGTAATTTTCATAGCTCTGGAACGGATTAAAGCCGGGTACTCCGGCGGCGATGAAACTCATGTGATCGGTGCTGGTGATCTTCATGTTGACGTTCCGGCGCGCACCGATGTCGCGGAATTGCGCCAGCCAAGCGTCAAACAGAGGCTTGGCACCTTCATTGTTCTCCATGGCGAAACCGTAGATGGGTCCCGTGCCATTATCGATGTTGAAGTACACGGCGAAGTCCTCGCGCGCCTGACGGTTGGCGTCGCCGACGAGATGCTTCGCGACCCAGGCTTTGGACCCGAGCAGTCCCTGCTCTTCGCCTCCCCAAATGGCGACCCGGATGGTGCGCCGTGGTTTTGCGCCCACAGCTTTGAGGATGCGCATGGCTTCCATCATGGTGGTTACTCCGTCCGCATTGTCGGTGGCGCCGACGCCGGTATGCCATGAGTCAAGGTGCGCACCCAACATCACAACCTGGTCTTTGAGCGGGGGGTCCGTGCCGGGAATCTCTGCGATGACGTTGTACGCGTTGGTGTCGGCTTCCTGATAAGTGGCCTTGACCGCCACGCGCAGCTTCACGGGAATGTGATGCTCGATCATGCCCGTGATCATGTTGTATTGCTCGGAACTCAGGATGATGGAGGGAACACCGGCTGATCCCCGGTCGTTACCTACCACATATACAGTCCCGTCGGAAAGCACATTGGGCCGAAGGATTACGCCTGCTCCCGCTTCTCGCGCCAGCGCGACGAGGCGCTGCGCTTCGGGGGACAGCCGGAAATCGGGCGGGGACCCGAGCGATTCCGGCGCCACGATGCCTGGAGTCGTCGGCTGGGGCCGGTCTTGCCTTACGTACAATGTCTGGGGCGGCAGCGGCATTACAATGGCGCCTTTGAGCGATGGCTCGAGGGCATCGATTTGCGCGGGTGTTTTATCGCCGAGGTAGATTGGTGTGGCAGACAGTTCCCCGGCGGTGGAGGGCGACCAGCCTTCGGCGTAACCGATTAACGGCATAAATCGCGGCTCGACCATTTCGAGGGTAAGTTGGTTGAGGGTCCACCCGCGACCGAACGTCCAAGGTTCGCGGTGGGTGTCCAGACCCCACGATTTCAGTTTGTCGGCGACGAAATCCACTGCTCGGTAGTAGGCGGGGGAATTGGTGAGACGCGGCCCTATATCGACGGTTAAGGTGTCGAAGACCGGGGAGACCTGCGATGCGCCGCTCATGGCTTCGGCGCGGATCTTCGCGGTCATTGCTATGTCGGCAGTGATGTTCGGGTTTTGCGCGGTCAGCAGTGCGGCTGCACAAGTGAAAATGACGAGACGGCCAGTGGTGCGGTGCATATTTCGCTTATTGTCACATTTTGCGCAAGCGGGCGGTTTTGCAACAAATCGAGCAGCGGTGGCTTCCGGGGATTCTTGTCTCGCAAAAAGGTATTGCTCCGCCCCACAGGATTGCTGATGGCCCGTCATTTTCTATGAAAAATGGATTACTCCTGTAATATCGGCCTTCCGGAAGCTATCCGCTTTCGAGTCGTGGACTACGCACGCGACCGCGTTGGGCGCGTCCTGTTCGCTACCGATATTCGTTGATAATATCGCCCGTCGAACTGAGAATGGAGGAGCGAACCGCACCGCTCCATTGTGCGGGACTGAAGAACCCGGCCCCTTCCCCGCTCTTTTCGCCACGCCCCAAAGGACGCCTGGCGAAAGGCGCTGTAAACTGTTTCCTGACGCCCGTGGATAGCAGGCTCAGCCGGGCAACGAGGTCGCGACGTGAAACCCACCAACAATTGCACCATACAAAAGGCCGGCGGACTGATCGCACTTCTGACCATCGCTTCGGCCCTGGCTCTGGCCACCTCCGCTGCTGCCCAAGTCCCGGTTCAGGATCGCCAGGAAGTCGGCGCTCCCCTACGACCCGCCGTCATGGGGCCCTCCGGCGGCGTGTCCGCCGGTCATCCGCTCACAGCAGCGGTCGCCTTCAGCGTTCTGCTGAAGGGTGGCAATGCCTTCGATGCCGGTGTAGCCTCGCTGCTGGCAGGCGGTGTTTTGGAACAGGATCTCTACAGCCTCGGCGGCGAAGCTTTGGTGTTGGTCTACCCCCGCAGGGAGGGGAAAGTTACTTCCATCGTGGGCCAGGGCTGGGCATCGCACAACGTGGATGTCGATTGGTACCTCGCACGCAATAAGACGCTTTCCGGGCACGGCCTCGACCCCGCAGTGGTTCCTGGTGCTCTCCATGCCGCTCTCACCGTCCTCGAAAAATGGGGAACCATGAGTTTCGAGGAAGTCGCCACCCCCGCCATCGACTACGCGGAAAAGGGCTTCCCCATCCGGCCCAGCACCGTCGCCACCATCGGCCGCCAACGCGCATTTATCGAGCAATGGCCGGCCAACAAGGCGTATTGGTACAAGCCGGATGGCTCTCCCTATCGTGCCGGCGACACCATCAAACTGCCCACTCTCGCACGCACGCTGCGGCGCATGGTGGAAGCGGAACGCGCGCACAGAGGCGCGGGCCGGGCCGCGGGAATAGCAGCTGCCCGCGATCGTTTCTACAAAGGCGATATCGCCCGCGAAATGATTGCTTTCCTCCGGCAGCACGACGCACCGTTCGACGCCAGTGATTTCGCCGACTACTTCGCGCGTATCGAAGAACCCGCTCGCACGACCTACCGCGGATACACCATATACAAGCACGGCTTTTCCAGCCAAGGGCCGACCCTCCTCCAGGCTCTCAATATTCTGGAGAATTTCGACCTCCACGGGATGGGCTATGGCAGCGCGGATTACCTGCATACCGTGACCGAGGCCCTGAAGCTGGCCTACGCCGATCGCGACACATACTACGCCGACCAGGCCTTCGTGAAATCACCCGCCGAAGGCCTATTGTCGAAAGCGTACGCCAAAGAGCGCGCGGTGCTCATCGATCCAAAGCGAGCCTCAAAGGCCTTCATCGCCGGCGATCCCATGAAATACGATTCGCAGGTCAAGACTTGGTCTTACTGGAAAGCCAGCGTTCATGAAAACTCGCCCCGGGCGCAATCCTCGCGCGAAGACCAACTCGCCTCGCTCGGCCGCGACTCCGCCGGCATATCAAAGGACACTACCCACATGTCCGTAGTCGATAAGGACGGCAATCTTTTCGACGCCACCCCGAGCGGCGGCTGGATTACCGGCGCCGTGATCCTCGGCGATACGGGTATTGGCATGAGTGTCCGCGGCGAACAGTTCTGGTTGGATAAGACCAGGGCCAACCAGATCCGCCCCCACGCCCGGCCGCGCTATACGCTCACTCCCAGCATGGTGTTTCGGGGCGATTTGCCTGTCATGGCCATCGGCACACCGGGCGGCGATAACCAGGATCAGACCATCCTCCAGGCCCTCCTTAGCGTGATCGACTTCTGGGACGACTGGTACCCGAACCTGCACGCCGCCTTCGAACGGCCCCGTGTGCAGACCAGTCACTTCTACGGCTCCTTCTGGCCACACGCGCCGGGTTTCAATCAGCTTGCGGTCGAGGCCGACGTGCCCGATGCAGTCTACAACGAACTCAAAGCGCGAGGCCACGACGTCAGCCGCCTGCGCCGTTTTGGAATGTCGGGTTGTGCTACGGCCGTAATGGTCGATCCGGCCACCGGCAACCGCTTCGCCGCGGCCGATCCGCGGCGGGATTGCTACGCCATGGCTTATTAGCCGGGATCATGCGAGTCATCTAATCGGGCTGCGAAGCCACGAGATCGAAGAGCGCTCACTTGGCCATAACGTGTCCTAACCGAGGAAGAGCTATTGAGCCGGGGGCCTGCTAGCGATATCACGGCTTAACGCGCTGGAACGATGCCGGATTGCCGCATTCGCCAATACGAATTGAGGTTAGCCGGAGTATACTCATTCGGGGAGAAACTCGAATGCGACAACTCTGCTCTACTCTTGCCGTAGCAATCACGGGGCTCACCGTAGCCGCCCTTGCCCAACAAACGGGCCCCTACAAAGTGCTCAAGTCGGCAAGGGTTGGAGGGGAAGGTGGTTGGGACTATATATATGCTGATGCCTCTGGTCGGCGTCTGTATATCCCGCGCCGGGGAGCACCCAACGCGGCCCCGGCCGATCAGACACGGTTGTCGATCTACAATCTCGACACGCTCCAACTGATCGGCGAGATTGCGGGCGTCGGGGGCCAGGGCACAGCAGTCGACCCGAAGTCCGGTCGCGGCTTCACCAGCAGCAAACCCATCTCGATGTTCGACACGAAGACGATGATGCTGATCAAGACCATTGACGCGGGTGCAGCGCAGCCAGATGGTATCTATTTCGATCCGTTCAATGAAAGGGTCTACGTCTTCAGTCACCCAACCAGGGACGCAACGGTGATCGACGCCAAAGACGGCACCCTCCTTGGCACGGTCGATCTGGGCGGCGTGCCCGAGCAGGCAGTGGGCGATGGACAGGGGATGCTCTACGTCGTCATGCAGGATGCGCAGGGCAGTGTTACAGCCGTTGATGTCAAAACGATGAAAGCGGTCGCTCACTATCCGCTGGGCGACAAAGGCCGGTGCAATGGTCTGGCACTCGATGTGAAGAACCATGTCCTGTTCGCGGCATGCGCGGTCTCGGGCAATCCTCCTGCCCAGCCGCCTCAGCCGATGATGGTGATTCTGAGCGCGGTGGACGGAAAAGTTTTGGCAAACCTGCCGCTCGCGGGCGGCTCTGACGGCGCGGTATTCAATTCGGCGACAATGGAAGCTTTCAGCACGCACGGCAACGGCACATTGACGGTTGTCAAAGAGAAGGGTCCGATGAGTTTCGAGGTTGAGCAGAATCTTGACACGATGAATGGCGCGCGGACGCTCACGCTCGACGGCCAGACAAATCACATCCTGACCATGAGCCAGGAGCGTGGGCCGGCACCC
>Ga0206879_1086_pt1 | contig 21709 bp, 18 predicted proteins | sample Alteio_BWOrgCont_5_FD_152897 | JGI IMG/M metagenome (GOLD analysis project Ga0206879, IMG submission 152897) | Enriched cells from forest soil in Barre Woods Harvard Forest LTER site, Petersham, Massachusetts, United States -... | ecosystem: Environmental > Terrestrial > Soil > Temperate forest > O... | reverse complement strand
GCGTGTTCTTTATTGAGCACCCTGTTTGTTTAAAAATGCAGATGTACGGTCAAGGGCGTTCTTTCGCAAATTCACATAAAAGAGATTCACATCAAACAGGTGGTAAAAACCCTTGAGCTCAAAGTAACCTCTGGCATCGGGAGAATGTATCCACAACAAGCCCTGGTGAATCTGTGCATCGCATACCCCTTTGTCAATTCTATTGAACGGGCTCGGAACGCCTCCTGAATTCAGAGTTGAAGGGGCATACGTATCATTTGTTTTCCAGGTCAGTGGGTTAACACATGCTGCTCCCCTGTAAAGGTTATTCCTGATGCCAACATCTGTTCCCCAGGCAAAGGTATTCCAGGTAATGAAACAATTCGTTTGGGTCGCGCTATCCCCGAGCGGAATGTGTTTAAAGGCCGTTTTTGAAATGGGCATTCCTATAGGGTAGGCTGCCACCAACTGTTTTTGAAGATCGGTTCCATCAAAAAAATCGCTTAGCAGTTGTTGAACGTGCCTTGCTCCCTGACTGTGGCCTGCGATAATAATCGGACGTCCCTTGTTCCAATGGTCCAGATAATATTGAAATGCGGCCTTGACATCTTCGTATGCAAATCCGATGGCCTTTGGACCCTCTGCGCTGTCGAAAAAAGACTTAAGCAAAGCCTGGCGATAACGGGGAGCGAATACGCGACCGCAAGCGTTAAAAACACTGGCCTGAATTTTTATGCATTTATCGCAATTGCTGTTTAACGATTTATCAGAAAGGCTGGCATTCCAGTTTCTGCCCATTACGTATAAGGTAGGATGGACATAAAATACATCGACCTGGGCATTTTTCTGATTTTCCCCGAGCTCACAGCCCGGCGGAACCGAATCTCCGGAATCGACTCTCCAGGGTAAAGCAATCCAGTATTTTTCCGCCGAATAATCCGGGGCCTCGGGATGTACGGTATTTTCAAAACTGCTACTGGGGGAGCAGGAGAATAAACCAAACAGTGCACTGATGGTAACCAGGTAAAAAAATATCCGCCGCATCATGGGTAAAATTTGTAAAATGAATCTACCTTTATAGCAATGAGCAAATTTACTTGTATTCTCCTGACCTTTTTGGTTTATTTAGGTTTTCAGTCAAACGCACAGGTTCGCTTCGTTTTAAAAGAAGACTCCGGAAAGATTCAGCTGGTTGATTCCGTTAAGAGACAACTGGATGAGCTGGTTGAAAAGCGTTTGTTGAAGGAAGTCCGCAGCCTTCACAACAAATACGATGTCAAGGCTTTTTCCAGGGCTTACAGCACCGAACGATATATTTATGGGGTTTATAAAGAACCGCACAGAAGGCAAAAAGGATACGAATGCATCCTTCAGAAAATTAAAGGATCCTCTGTTGTCGAAAAATATAAGTTTTACGCTGATCTCCGAAAAGGGTCCCTGATTATTATGGATGACAGAAACAAAAAGTATATCCCGGTTGATCAATGGCTGCTCTTCTACAAGGAGAAAATAATCAGTGACCAGAACAAGTGAATTTTTTAGCTCACGCTTACCTTTCGGGTAATTCTGATGAATTGCCAATCGGCAATTTTATCGCTGACGCCGTAAAAGGAAGCGCTATAAACGCATTCAGTCCGGTTGATATTTTTTACGATCGCTCATTGTGCGTCATTTAATCAGTATTGACATTTTGCGCACCGAACAGGCGCTAAAATAGCCAAGAGCGTTATTGCTTAAGTTGGAGGCAGGGTTCCCGGGATCCGAAACCTGTACAAAGCCCGATGCGTTCTGAATGGTCTGGTTCAGGGTATTGAAATACTCGTAGGTACCGTAGTCGATGGTCTGCAGGTATACCGTAACCGAATCCCCGGCAACGATTGAGGTATCGCTGCTCGAAAGCTTTTTGCTGATCTGGGATCCGACCTGGTAAGCGTTGGAGGCGATGTAGATATTGTTTTTTGTAACCCCTTCAACAACTTCGACGAAACGGTAATAATTTGCTCCTCCTCCGGGATCCTGAAGCGTAACAGTAAGGGTATAGTGTTTTGCCGGAGCTGAAGATCCGTGTCCGCCGCCGTACCCGCCACCGAAGCCCCCGCCAGTGGAATCAATAGTCAGGGATTGAATGGGAACTCCCGGCGGCATTGTGGAAGAACCCGAATACGTACTTCCGTTAGCCACAATAGTCAAGGTGTAGGTTCGCCCCGGAGTGCCCTGCAGAACAGAGCTGTTATAATTGCCGTTACCGGCATTGATAAGGGTTTCCGAATTTCCCAGGTTGTCGTTGAGTACGACCTTGGCATTGGCTACGGCAGGGAAAACATTATCCTGGTAAAAGGCAACGGATTGAGTAAGGTTAATGGTATACGGACCGGGTTGATCAGTAACAAAGCCATTCACGACCAGCTGAGGAGGAGTTGAAGCAAGGTTCAGGGTAACAACCTTCTGACAGGATGAAATGAGAATTCCGGACAACAGGACAATTAGCGCTATCTTTATCATTTTGTAAATTTAAAATTCCAGGTCACCGACGGAACCCATCTGAATAAAGAAGTCTGCAAGGCTTCCGTTTCATTAACATTATTCGGATTAACAGGGAAGGTTATGGTATAGGCGTTTTCTCGCCCCAAAACATTGTAGCAGGAGAAATTCCAGCTGGTTTCATATTTCTCTGTCTTTTTTCCCTGCATCGTAAATCCAATATCCAGCCGGATATAATCAGGCATCCGGCTTTCATTCCGTTCAGAATACACTTCCACAATGTTTCCCGCATACTCGTATTTCCCTGTCGGAAACGTAACCGCGTTTCCGGTATAGTAAACAAAGGTTGATGACACGGTCCACTTTTTTGAAAGTGTATATATTCCGACAACAGAAAGGTCATTGGGTCTGTCTTGTGTGGCCGGATACCAGGATCCGTTATTAATCCCATTGATTTGAAGTTCGGTTTTTGAAAGGGTATACCCAATCCATCCGGTAAACCTGCCGATCTTTTTCTTTAACGTGAATTCAATTCCGTAGGCTCGACCGATTCCATATTCCAGCTGGGATTCAACATAAGAATTCAGGGTGAGTTGGGCATAGTTTCTGTAATCAACCATGTTTTGCATATCCTTGTAATAGGTCTCAACTGAAAACTCGTAGCTGTTGTCCTTAAAGTTTCTGAAGTAGCCCAGTGAAAACTGATCACACAGACCCGGTTTTACATTGTTGCTGCTGGGTATCCATAAATCGGTCGGATTGCCTGAAGTTGAATTCGAAAGCAAGTGCAGGTATTGTGCATTTCTGCCATACGAAGCTTTTATGGAACTGGTTGGGGTTAAAATGTATTTCGCATCGACACGGGGTTCCGGATTAACGTAGGTTTGAACAGCCTGACCAGAGGAATAATTGGCGCTGTCAATTTTAGCTCCGGAAGTATTGTAGGTATAAAATTCACCGGGACCAAAAAGAGTAAATGAAGAAAGCCGCAGACCGTATTCAAAACTGAATTTTTCATTGGGTGTCACTTCGTGGGAAATGTAAACCGCGTTTTCAAGGGCATACTTATTCGGCAGATCCCTGTCACTGATAGCCCCATCGGTCGCCGAAGTCAGCACACCCGGAATGATCTGATGGTAGGTTGAGATGAAACCGAATTTGAGTTTGTTTTTGGTGTTGATGTAATACTGGTAATCCTGTTTGAGCGAATAATCCTGGATCCTGGAGATGATGTCAAAATTATCCAGCCCGAAGCTTATGTTGATATCGTAATCGTAATTACTGAATACAAGACAGGTATTTGAAAATAATTTATCGCTGAATAAATGGTTCCATCTTACCGTGCCGGTAGCATTGCCCCAGTTTATTCCGAACGTATCGCCAAAGCCCAGCACATCTTTTCCAAAATAACCCGATAGGTAAACCCTGTCACGGTCTCCGAGGATATAGTTGGCTTTAACATTGATGTCGTAAAAATAAAGCTTCGCCTGATTAAGCATGCTGTCTCTGGACAGCTTCAGAAAGGCGTCTGCATACGTCCGTCTCGCAGAAATAAGAAAGGAACCTTTCCCTTTTTTAATCGGGCCTTCAAAATTCAAACGGGAAGCAATCAATCCGATGCCTCCGCTCAGAATATAGTTCTGGTCGTTCCCGTCTTTCATTTTTACATCCAGTACCGAGGACAGCCGTCCGCCAAATTCTGACGGTTGATTGCCTTTGTAAAGGGTAACATCCTTTATAGCATCCGAATTAAAAACAGAGAAAAAGCCCAGGAGGTGTGATGCGTTGTAAACGGTTGCTTCGTCCAGTAAAATTAAGTTCTGGTCAGCTCCCCCTCCGCGAACGTAAAAGCCGGTGCTTCCTTCTCCTACATTCATTACGCCGGGTAAAAGCTGTAAGGTCTTTACAACATCCTGCTCTCCGAATAAAACGGGAATGGCTTTAATTTCCTCTATATTCAGTTTTTCAACCCCCATTTGCGTACTGCTTACGTTGTGATCATTTCGCTCCCCGGTCACCACGACTTCGTTCAAATCTTTACTGTGTTCAGTAAGAAGGAAATCCATTTTGGTGCTTTGCTTCAGTGAAATTTTGGTGACTTTGGGATCGTAGCCGATAAACTGAGCGGTTAAGGTATATTCCCCTTCCGGAATGGTAATGGAATAAAATCCATAGGAATTGGTACTTACCCCGGTTCCTGCCAATTCGTTAATTCTTACCGTAGCGCCTATCAGCTCTTCCCCGGTTTTGGAATCCTTAATATAGCCGCTGACTGTATACTTGGATTGAGCCGATAAAAGGAATGTTGACACCAGACAAAAGAAGAGGGCGGCGTTTCTCATAAAGCGCTAAAGATACGAAGTGTTACTATTGGATTGCGAACTATTTTTTGTTCTTGTACTTGGGAATAAAATATTTTCCGGTTTTGTAGGATGTGCTGTCCACAAACTGGTTGACATACTTTTCAAAGGGAGGAATCGTTGCCGGAACACCAATAGACAGGTAATAAGAGGTCAGATTGTTTCGCACGTTTACAAGATCAATATGTTTGACATCGGTTAAAAGCTGGTCTCCAATCGAAACCGTATTAAGAACGCCGTCCGTTTCAATGTCCTGAGCCATCAAATTAAGTAACTGATTTAAATTGGCGCTGGTTCGGGAACCCTGAAGAATTACAGACAGGGCCAAAAGCATGGCGTTCTCTTCGCCTGCTGACGAAATGTCAAGCCTTTCAGATGTTGACGTTACGGGTGTATTTATGGAAAAAATATGTAAAATTTCTTTGAGTGCCTGTGCTTTGGCAAGGGCATAGGACTCGCCCTGACTGACAAGGTAGTAAACACGACTGGTCTCCAGGTGGGTCAATACATTTACGTTTACTTTTCCCGTATCGCTCAAATTCGTTACTGCATTCAGAGTAATGTAAGAATCAGAGGTGGCATTTGTTATTTCGTTAAAATAATAACCCTCGGCATTCAGGGAGATATAGGTGCTCGTTAACGGAATATTGGTTAATCCGAAATTACCTGTGTTGCTAAGTATCTGAGCCGAAAGAGTCTGACCCAAAGGGCTTAGAGATTGGTTCAGGATGTTCACCGTCACCCCTCCTCCTCCCAAATAAGGACCTTTTTGAACCTTGCCGGCAAATGAATACGTAGGCTCCAGAGGTATGGGGGCCGGGGTGTTCTTTTTACATGAAAATACCAGGAATAAAAGAATTCCGGGAACAATAATTCCAAGTGTTTTTTTTCGATTCAATAAGTTTTTTTCCAATTCAAATTACATCATTGAATGATAATTTTCCCGGCTCCTATAACTGCATTTTCTGTCGTCAGGCGATAAAAGTAAATACCCTGAGCCAAACTTCCTTTTTGAATTTCGAGTTGGTTCCCATTGATGCGGACCTGGGAATAAACCACGCTCCCTAATTCATTGGTAATAAGTAACGATGCATTGTTCAGAACAAGCCCGCCATCCTGAACCTGGATAATGGCCTTGTCGGTCATAGGGTTCGGGTAGACGAGTGTACGGCTACCCGGCAACGTCAGCATTGCAATTCCTGTTGTGCCGCCCCAGCTGAACATTCCGTCTCTGGTCATACTGCTGTCGAATCCTCCTGACCATCCGGAAGAAGCGTTAAAAAAGGCAACTGCGCCGTGCTGCAGGGTATCAATCACAGCCCAGGTATTCCCGCCATCCGTTGACTCCGATGTACCCGAAAAACCGGGATAGCCGTAAGACGTAGTAAAATAGCTATTTCCTTTGCTTTCCGGCACATAACACATCCAGGAAATGTAGGTTGTATCATAGCTGGCAGATGAATTCCAGGTGCCTCCGCCATTTGCTGTAGTTACAAGATTAAGTCCGTCAGAGGCCAATCCGGTCATTGAATCCATTGCCAGTGTCTGAACATACATAAAAGGCAGATTGGACGGAGCATACGACCATCCTGCCCCACTATTCGTGGACCTATAGATATTGCCATAGCTTGTTCCGAACCAGACTGAATTTCCGTAGGCTGCAAAGGAATTATCAATTGCATACTCATTCACAGAATTCGCGGGAATGCTGTCTCCGCCTACCCTTGTCCACAAGGCCCCTCCGTTTGTCGTTGTGTAGATTTCCCAATAGCCGGGTTGCGTATTGTTCAATCCGGTACCATTTGAATCACCTATGCAAACACCTACACTGTCATTAAAAAAATGGACGTAGTCGGGGTATCCCCAGGGAGCCGCAAACATGGGAAGCGCAGCATTATTCTGAAGAACCCAGGAAGCACCTCCGTTGGTTGTCTTGTAGATTGACCCTCCGTAAGCCACCGTATCCAACATTGTTACCCAGGCCGTATCCTTGTTTATAGCATCAACAAAATCAATGATAAGGGAATCCGGATTACTCACATTAATCCTGCCCGGTATCCATGTGGCTCCGGCATTGGTGGTTCTGGTAAATAAATTTTTATACCTGGCAAAATATCCGTTTTCCTGGGCGGTTATAAACCGAGCGGAGTCAAAGACAGATCCCCAGATCGTATTTGCATCCACAACCGACATGCTGAATATGCCGTAACCCGGAGTGGAAAAGCCCGAAACCTGATTTGACCATTGGGAAAAACAGGAAGTTGAGATAGCAGAAAGAGTGAGAGCCCCTGCTATTAACCGGGAAAAGTAATTCACTTTTTTCATGTGACAGAAGTTAGTAATTGGATTTGCTCCGCAAATATAGAACGGCCCCCCGCCTTTTGCAATTAAAATATACCAGCGTTATTTTTCTTGCTATGATGGCTATCAATCTGCTGACAACACAAAAGCTGTACATTTATTTCTTACTTTTAAAACAGAATGGGCTTTTATGAAAATCAGATGGTAATGAACCCCTATTTTGAAGGAAATACGTATACGACGCTGGAAAATTACCCCAGATTTTTAGGCGACCGCCTTTTTTTAGGCAGTCGCTGGTATTTCGTAATGGGCTACCTGGCTGAAATTATCCGTGCTCGTTCACTGGCTTTAAAAAAGGCCTACACCAGAAGCGCCTGGTCTGAATCTTCTCACCGTATTTTTAAGCTGATTGAAGGTTGTGGAGGACGCTTTTATATTGAAGGCCTTGATAATCTTCCGCCCATAAAAAGTCCGGTTGTTTTTATTTCAAACCATATGAGTACGCTGGAGACGTTTGTTTTCCCTTGCATTATTGCGCCGTTGATGAAAGTCACGTTTGTTGTAAAGGAAAGCCTTGTCAATCATCCTCTGTTTGGACCGGTGATGAGGTCAACGACCCCCATTGTTGTAAAAAGAAAAAATCCGAAAGAAGATTTTCAAAAGGTTCTGGAAAAAGGAAAAGAATTGTTGTCCGACGGAGTGTCCATTATCCTTTTCCCTCAAAGCACCCGCATGCCTGAGTTTAACCCCGCATTGTTCAATACCCTTGGGATAAAACTAGCCCTGGCAGCAGATGTTGATATTGTTCCTGTTGCCATTAAAACAGATTTCTGGGGAAACGGAAATCTGTTAAAAGATATCGGTCCTATAAATAGGAACAAACCGGTCCATATGTCCTTTGGCCGTTCCATGAAAATCCGGGGAAATGGAAAAGCTGAACACAAAAAAATAACAGAGTACATCATTCAACACCTTAGAAAGTGGGATGGTCAACTGGCAGTTGAAAATGAAACCTTGAAATAAATGGAGGAAACGATTTATTCGGTAATTACGGGGTCTGGTTGTTACCTGCCAGAAAAAAAAGTGTTGAACAGCGATTTTTCTGACCATATCTTTTACAATGAAAACGGACAAAAGTTCGAAAAAACAAACGAAGAGATTATTGAAAAATTCAAACTCATCACTGATATTGAGGAGCGCAGATATGTTTCAGGTAATTTAGCGGTTTCTGATATCGCGTATTTTGCCGGCCTGGAGGCCATCGTCTCTTCAAAAACGGATAAGGAAACCTTCGACTACATCATCGTCGCCCATAATTTCGGAGATGTGCGCACAGATACCAAAAGATCTGATTTTGTGCCGACCATTGCGGCACGGGTGAAACACAAACTGAGAATTGAAAATCCCGATACCATTGCCTATGACCTGCCCTTTGGATGTCCGGGCTGGCTGCAGGCTGTTATTCAGGCCGATTACTACATTAAATCAGGGGATGCGAAAAAAATTCTGGTCATTGGAGCCGAAACGCTTTCCAGGGTATCTGATCCCCATGACCGGGACAGCATGTTGTATTCAGACGGCGCTGGAGCGGTAATTCTTGAAGCCTCTGCAACAGGAAAAGCTACAGGTATACTTTGCCACAAGACAAGGTCAGACACCTTTCAGCACGCTAATTTATTGCGCATGGGGAAATCCTACAATCCAACGCGAGGCGGCGATGAGTTGTTTCTTAAGATGAACGGAAGAAAATTGTACGAATACGCATTAAAGACGGTTCCCCAATTACTTAAGGAATCCATTGAAAAAGCAGGGCTCAAAATCACCGACATTAAAAAAGTACTTATTCATCAGGCCAATGCCAAGATGGATGAGGCCATTCTGAAAAGACTCTTTGAATTGTTTGATTTGAAGGTTATTCCCGAAAACCTCATGCCCATGACCATTTCCTGGCTGGGTAACAGTTCTGTCGCAACGTTACCGACCTTGTACGACCTGTTGGTCAAAGATAAAATTGCCGCGCAAACGCTTTATCGGGGTGATGTGATTTTGTTTGCTTCGGTTGGTGCAGGAATGAATATAAACGCCCTTTTGTATAAAATGAACGAATGACGCTTATGATTGAACACAGTATTCATAGCATACCTCCGGACATCATTAAGTTCAGCATTGTAACCCTGTTTTCCCTGCTGATTGGATTGGAACAAAGACGGCATCACATTAAAGAAGAATTCGGTACGCTTTTTGGCACAGACAGAACCTTCACGCTGATGGGAATATTGGGATTTATTCTTTATATAATCAGCCCTCAAAATCTGATGCCCTTCCTTGGAGGAGGCCTGGTTATGGCTGGCTTACTGGCCGTATATTATTTTCAAAAAATGAAGATTCACCAGCTGTACGGCGTTACGTCTCTGGTGACAGCTTTGATTACCTATTGTCTGGCGCCTTTGATTTATACACAGGCTGCCTGGCTGGTATTCCTGATTGTTGTTTCGGTTCTGGTTTTAATCGAAATCAAGGAAACGCTTTTTGAATTTTCGAAAAAGTTCGACAACAACGAATTTCTTACGCTGGCTAAATTTCTGGTGCTTGCAGGTGTAATCCTTCCCTTGCTTCCCGACAAAATCATCTCTGACGAAATCAATATCTCTGCTTACAAATTCTGGCTGGCCATTGTTGCAGTTTCGGGAATCTCCTATCTCAGCTATTTGCTGAAAAAATTCATTTTTCCCCAATCCGGAATGTTGCTGACCGGGATCCTGGGCGGACTCTACAGCAGCACAGCAACGACAATTATTCTGGCACGAAAAAGCAAAGAGTTGCCTGTTGAGAACAATAAACTGGTTGCTTCCATTCTTCTTGCTACCAGCATGATGTATATCCGGGTGCTGCTGCTGGCGTTTTTTTTCAACAAAGACATTGCCTTTCGGCTGGCCCCTTCATTTACTGTGTTCATCCTGGTCTCCTCTTTGCTTGCTTTTTACTTTGCTAAAATCCGCAGTTCCGTTAACCTGAAAACATCCGACGGACAAGTTGCTGAAACAACTGACAATCCGCTCGAACTGAAAACCTCGCTTCTTTTTGCGGCACTTTTCATCTTTTTTGCATTGGTAACAGGTTATGTAACGAAAAGCTTTGGCAGTGGAGGTATTACTGTTTTGTCCTTTGTTGTAGGCGTAACTGACATTGATCCTTTTATTCTTAATCTGTTTCAGGGTAAACTGAATATGGAAACTTCGGTTTTGGTTATAGCCGTTCTCAATGCCATTACAAGTAATAACCTGTTGAAAATGATATACGGCATTTCCCTCGGAAGCAACCCGATTCGATTAAAACTGATAGCCGGGTTTGGGTCATTAATTGTATTGGGATTGGCGCTTTCATTTTTTATTTATTAGCAATATTGAATTCTACACGATTACTGTTTTAAAACATTACTGATTTCCCTGATGAAAACCTCAAATTTGTACTGAATCAGAACGAGGGAAATGAATTTTAAGGCAAGAATCAGGTTCGTTTTTACAGGCTTTGGACTCTTTCTGTACTTGTTTGTTCTGCCACAGGTTTCAACACCTGGTGCAGATACTACGTCCGATACAGTTAACACAGAATCCCGCTCCTACCAACTCTATTCCGAGAAAAACTGGAACAAACTGATTCAATTCGACAGGGAGGCCATTTCCAGAGGACAGGACTATTTCTACATCCGGCTTCGTACGGGAATTGGTCTTTTTGAGCAAAAAAAATACCGCGCAGCACTAACCCAGCTCCGGGTAGCTCTGGAGTTCAATGCCAGGGATGAAACGGCCCTGGAATACCTTTACTATTGTTACCTCTATTCAGGCCGGTTTGAGGAAGCACGTAAATTAAACTGGAAAAAACTTCCGGCCGTGAGCGCAATTACCTTTGAATATGGTAATAAGAGTAGTGACAGCAGCCGGCTCTTTCACAATGCAAACTACATTAATGCAGGCCTCGAACAGTATATCAATAACCGGTTTTCTCTTTTTCATGCGTTTACCTGGTTCGGTCAAACCGAGTTGGTCGGAGCTAAAATCCAACTCCAGTATTATATCCGCGCAAATATCCCGCTAAAGAATAATTTTCTGTTTTCGCCGGCCTTTCAATACGTTTTCAGTTCATTCGTTCCAGTACCTCCCCCTGATGGTATTCCGATGAATCCTCCGGGGACACCACCTCCCCCTTCGAACCCTCCTCCGATTAACCAAAATTATTTTATTTTTTCCTTTCTGCTGACCAAACACATGCCCTGGCTGGATATAGGAATTGGTTCAACAGCTGTATTCGCCGACAGCAGTTCCGGCGGGGCAAAAAATACAAGTACTCAATACATCAATGACCTTAAAATTGTGCTGTATCCTTTGCAGAACAACCGTATTGCTGTCGGTTGCGACGGCATTATTCATTCAGCGAATGCCTATCAGTCTGTCTCCAACGCATTCAGTCCTTTCCTTTCAGTCTGGCCGCATACTAAAATCAATGTGCTGGTCAATTATTTCAGGAACCAGGGGATGAATACTATTGAAAACAATGGCTATCTGGTCAACAATTCCAACGATTTTACCCGTACACGCTGGACCGCAATCTGCAGTTATACACTTAACCGGCACCTGGCTATTTACGCGTTGTACGAATTGGAAAACAATATAGAAGAATACCAGGGATTCCGGTACAACTATACCTTGATGGGTGCAGGGATCCGCATCATGCCCTAGTTCCTTTTGTGAGGGAATCAGTATCTTTAGAACGTGCAAAAACACAATTTTAATACCAGCAAATCCACGCTCTTCATTAAAAACATGGTGAGCAACAGTTGCATTAAATTGGTGAAACAGGATCTTGAACAAACCGGATTCATTGAAGTCCTGCATATAGAGCTGGGCCTTGCGGAAATACAGTTTGACGCTCAGGTCATTAATTTTCAGGGTATCGATGCCCTTTTAAAACGCAACGGGTTCGAATTGTTAAATGACAAAAATGCCAGACTGGTTGAACAAATCAAGACTTCGGTAATTCAATTGGTGTATTATGGTAACAACAACAGTTCCATTATGCGCAATTCTGATTTTCTCAGTGAAAAACTCGCACATACCTATCTTCACCTGAGCAAAGTATTCTCTGAACGCACGGGAACCACCCTCGAAAAATACATCATCCTGATCAAGATCGAAAAAATAAAAGAGCTGATCAGCTACGATCAGCTCACCTTAAGTGAAATTGCGTATGAAATGGGTTACAGCAGCGTGCAATACCTGAGCAATCAGTTTAAGCAGATTACCGGGTATACCGTCAGCTCCTATAAGAGCCTGAAAAATAAAGATCGCAGGACCCTCGACTCCATACTGGACTGAATTCTATACTAAATTTAATTTAAACCATAAATCATTTTACACTTTCTATTGCGATTTTTGTACAGCACAGCAGGAATAAGTGACAATATGAAAAACTAAAAAATCAGATCAGATGCGCCTGAAAAAAAATCTTGCCTTAAGTGATTCCGGGTTTGTATTCGACCCATCAACAGGAGACTCCTTCTCGACCAACCCTATTGGTCTTGAGATTGTAAAAATGCTCCAGACGGGCAAAGATGCAGATGAAATCAAAGCGCAGGTTGTTAAGACCTACCTCATTGACGAAGTCGGTTTTGAAAAGGATTATTACGATTTTGTAAACACCCTGACTAAACTTAAACTTTCTGATGGCAGCCCGGAGAAAAAAGATTAAAATTGCAGTAACCGGTCTTAACGCTATTGACAGTCCGGGACCGGGTATACCGGTTATACGGGCCTTGAGAGCAAGTGGAGATTTTGATGTACGTATTATCGGACTTTCCTATGAAACTCTTGAGCCGGGCATATACATGCACGACCTGGTTGACAAAACCTATCAGATTCCATTTCCTTCCTCCGGGAAAGCCAGTTTACTGACAAGACTGAAATACATCAATTCAATTGAGAAGATCGATTTGATCATACCTAATTTTGACGCTGAACTTTTCAATTTTATTACCCTTGCAAACACGCTTAGGAAAGAAATGGGTATTCGGGTTTTTGTTCCTACACTTGATCAGTTCGAAGAACGCCATAAATCCAACCTTCCCGCTTTCGGAAAAAAGCACAAAATCAAAGTTCCGTTCAGCAAAATGATATTCAGTACAGCTGAAATTCCTTCCCTCCGGAAAGATTTTACCTACCCGCTTGTCGTAAAAGGGAAATATTATGATGCATCAATCGCTTACACCCCTGAACAGGTGGCCAGTCATTTCAATAAAATAAGCGCAAAATGGGGATTGCCGGTCATCATTCAGCAGTTCGTTTATGGCCAGGAAGTTAACGTTACTGCTATAGGCGACGGGAAAGGGAATACGATGGGCGCAGTGCCCATGCGCAAGCAATACATAACAGACAAGGGCAAAGCCTGGTCAGGAATATCCATTAATGACAGGAAGCTGATGGACATGACCAAAAAGCTGATCCGTTCGACCAAATGGAAGGGCGGGATGGAGCTTGAAATAATAAAAACGGCAAACGATGAGTATTACCTGTTGGAAATCAATCCGCGTTTTCCTGCCTGGGTTTATTTGGCCGTTGGCTGCGGCCAAAATCATCCTGAAATGCTTGTGAAAATGGCCATGGGCGAAAAAGTTGTACCGTTCAAAAAATACGATATCGGAAAAATGTTCGTCCGCTATTCCTATGACCTGATTGTTGAACTAAAAGAATTTGAAAAAATATCAACCCTTGGAGAACTATGAAAAAGCTACAATATGAACGTCCGGTCATCCAACGTCTAAACGTTGGGGTGATGAATAAATTCGGAAACAAAACCGAATACAGCCCGGTTAAACACATCGAAGGGAATACTGTCAAGAGCCTGATTGAAAAATTCGGTTCGCCTCTGTTTGTGATTTCTGAGCGAATCATCCGTGAAACATTCAAAGATGCAAACCGCGCGTTTAAGACCCGCTACCCCAGGGTGCAGTTTGCCTGGTCCTACAAAACGAACTACCTGAATGCCATTTGCAATGTATTTCACCAGGAGGGATCATGGGCTGAGGTTGTATCGGGCTTTGAATACCACAAAGCATTGAAAAACGGGGTACCGGGTACAAAAATAATATTTAACGGTCCCGACAAATCCGAAGCAGACCTTAAGCTGGCCATAGAAAAAAATTCTCTGATCCATATTGACCACCTGGATGAACTTTACCTGATCAAAGAACTGGCGGTTGAAATGAAAAAGCGCCCCCGTGTTGCGATACGAATAAATATGGATACCGGCGTTTATCCGATGTGGGATCGTTTCGGATTTAATTACGAAAACGGTCAGGCCTGGGATGCGATTAACAAAATAATGCTGAATGACAAAATGGATCTGGTGGGTTTGCACTCCCATATTGGAACCTTTATGCTGGCCCCCAGCGCTTATGGAGTTGCAGCGAAAAAACTGTCTGATCTGGCCCTTGAAATAAAAAAGAAATACAAGAAAAATATTCAGTACATCGATATGGGCGGAGGCTTCGCCTCCAAAAATACACTCAAAGGTTCCTACCTTCAGGGAATCGATTCCACTCCTTCGTTTGACCAGTTTGCCGAAGCGATAACCACATCCATTCTCAATGCCGGTTTTGTTGAGAATGAATTGCCTTTGCTGATACTTGAAACCGGACGGGCCTTAATTGATGAAGCAGGCTATTTGCTGGGAACCGTAATTTCAAATAAGCGCCTGTCAGATGGCAGACGTGCTACTATTATGGACTTTGGGGTTAATATCCTGTTCACTTCCTTTTGGTACGATCATAAGATCAGTCCCGCTCAGGAATTCAGCCGGTACACCGAAGATGCGGTTATTTATGGTCCGCTCTGCATGAACATTGATGTTATCAGAGAAAATGTGACACTTCCGCCGATGAAAAGGGATGATCATGTCATAGTGCATACAGTGGGTGCATACAATATGACTCAATGGATGCAGTTTATTGCCCTTCGTCCCGCGGTGGTGATGATTGATACACAGGAAAAAGTACACCTGATCAGAAGCCGGGAAACCCTGGCGAGTATCGAGGGAAATGAAATTATTCCCAGGTATCTCGAAAAATTTAAGTTGTAGTAAATGGGCAATCGGTTCAGGGAAGATATTCGCTTTTATTCGGGCAGCATCCGGGGAAGCTATAGCCAGGTTTTCTTTTCGGATAATCCCTGGCTTGCCCTGCTGGTTTTGCTGGCTTCCTTTCTGGATCCCTATACCGGACTCAGCGGATTTCTTGCTGCACTTTCCACGGTGCTTTTTGCGAAAGGAATCGGACTCAATCCTTTAGTTACTAAATCAGGTGCCTATAGCTACAACAGTCTGCTGGTAGGACTTACTTTAGGTGTATACTTTAAATTCAGCATTGCATTTATTGCTGTTCTTTTGTTGTCCTCTTACTTTACCCTGCTTATTACAATCTGGATATCTTTTGTACTTGCCAAATACCGCATTCCTTTTTTAAGCCTTCCCTTTATGCTAAGCATCTGGATTATCCTTTTGGCCGCAAAAGGATTTGGAGCTATTCAGCTTAATGAAAGGGGTATCTATTCCCTGAATGAACTCTGGAATCTGGGCGGACCCTGGCTTGTTTCCATCTACGAAAATTCAACGGCCTTGAAATTGCCGCTGCTGATTGAAATCTATCTTAAATCGCTGGGCGCTATTTTTTTCCAATACAACATCATTTCTGGCATTCTGATCGCTATCGGATTATTGATTTACTCACGCATTGCATTTTCCCTTTCCATAGTTGGATTTTTAAGCGGTTATTTTTTTTGCTATTTCCTTCAGGGTAATTTAAGTGAATTGCAATACAGCTATATCGGATTTAACTATATCCTTTCTGCAATTGCGCTTGGGGGTTTTTATCTTATCCCATCAGCCAGATCTTACCTGATGGCCTTGCTTTCAGGCCCTCTGATAGGCCTGCTGATCGGAGCCTTCACCAGTCTGCTGGCGGTTTTCCACCTACCGGTTTATTCATTGCCATTTAGCCTTGCTGTTATCCTCATGCTGGTTCTGTTGAACAACCGGTATATCCTGAAAGGTATCAACCTTGTTCAATTCAACCGGCTGTCTCCTGAAAAGAATCTCTATTCCTTTCATACCAATAACGAACGGTTTAAGAACGACACCTATTTTCACATTCACCTGCCATTCTATAGTGAATGGCAGGTGTCTCAGGGAATTGAAGGAGAACTGACGCATAAAGGGGACTGGCGCTTTGCCTGGGATTTTGTAGTTGCAGATCAAAATCAAAAAACCTTTCGTCTGCCCGGGAAGGAACCATCCGACTTTTTTTGCTACGGACTTCCTGTTCTTGCCCCGGCAGCAGGATATGTTGTAACCTGTAAGGATGGCGTAGTTGAAAATCCCATAGGCGAAGTGAATCTTCATGAAAATTGGGGAAATTCGATTGTAATCAAACATGCCGACTATCTCTACAGCCAGATCAGTCACATAAAAAACGGAAGTTTTAAAGTGAAAACCGGTGATTATGTTCAAAAAGGAGATCTTCTTGCCTTGTGCGGAAACTCTGGCCGTTCACCTGAACCACACCTTCATTTTCAACTTCAGGCTTCGTCCGAAGTCGGATCGAAAACAATCAGCTATCCGATTTGTTATTTTATTTCCCGGCAGAATGGAAAATACAGATTTCATTCTTTTGATTGTCCTGTTGAAGGACAGGTCATACAACGCCCGGCCGGCAATTCATTGATTCAAAATGCGTTCAATTTCAAACCGGGTCAACGTATCGAATTCGAAGTCAGTCTGGAAAACAATACACATGCTGTCCGGTGGGAAGTCGTTACAGACATCAACAACCTCAGCTACATTTATTGTCAGGAAAGTAAATCAATCGCTTATTTTTCAAACAACGGTACACTCCATTATTTTAAAAGCTTTGAGGGTGACAAAGACTCCCTGTTGCACTACTTTTTTTTGGGAGCACACAAAATAGTCCTCAGTTATTTCCAGGATCTCGAAATTCAGGACGTACTGGAAATAGAAGGTTTTCATTCCGGAGTTTCAAAATTTATTCAGGATTTTGCTGCGCCTTTCCGCCGTTATTTGACTGCCAACTACACCTGCATATGCAAAGAGATCGATAATTCAGAGAACCCTGAACGAATTCTGCTGGTAGCGAAAGCACAAACCCGAAAGGGAACCAGGCTGAGCAGAGAGATTACTTTTGACCTCGAATTGTCCGGCAACCGATTGTCGAAAATCCTTATCCGGGAAAAGGGTAAATGTATTACAGCAACACGATTGAATTAGAAATGTACTAACGTAAACTGCAATTAATATGACCATTCTCGGCAAAACTTTCTTTGTAACGGTTCTGGCCTTCACAGGCATCACCCTGAAAGGCTTCAAAGCCTCTGCGCAAAACGATCCGATAGAAACTGCCTTTTCAAAAAGTTATGAGTTCGAAACAAAAAAAGAGTACACAGCTGCAGTCAATTCGCTGAAGGCGATTTACAACAAAGATTCGTATGAAATAAACCTCCGTCTGGGCTGGTTAGCTTACGAAGCAGGAAATAATACAGAATCTGTTTCCTATTACCAACTGGCTATAAATCTGATGCCCTATTCCATTGAAGCCAAATTCGGTTTTGTATACCCCGCGGCAGCTTTGGGCAATATGAATCAGGTAGCCGAACAGTATAGCAAAATACTTGAAATAGACGCTAAGAATACAACGGCCAACTACCGGATGGGGGTAATTTCGTATCAGAAAAAAGACTACCAGACGGCCTTTAAGTATTTTGAAAAAGTAGTCAATCTCTATCCTTTCGGATACGATGCCTTGCTGATGTATGCCTGGACAAATTTCCAACTCGGAAAAACAAAAGAAGCAAAAATTCTTTTCGGCAAAGTTCTGTGGCTGTACCCTTCAGATAAGTCAGCAACGGAGGGACTCGGACTGATTAAATAAACAACCTCTCTCCTAAACCAACTCCCCGTTTCTCGGATCGCACTTAATTCTGGGAATGTAAAGCCACCTTGTTTCCCTCTGTGTCGATAAAAAAGGCCATATTGCCGACCTCATCATTTATTTTGGTCTTCTGCATAACAACTTTTCCACCGGCTTTTTCAATTCTTGCCAATACGCTATCCATTGCAGGATTTGCGTTCAGATAAACGACCGACCCTTCCATGCTTGGCTTGTGATTGGGGCTTTGCACAACTGCTCCATAAGCTTTTCCTGACCCCGGTTCTCCCGGAAAACCGGCCATTTTCATGCCCATCATATCCATGGAAGCCATTTTAATGTTAAAAATATTTTCATAAAAATTTTTTGCACGGGTAATGTCTTTGGCAGGAATTTCGAACCAGTTTAGTGAATTTACTTTTGCGTCCATGTTGATCGATTTTAGAGTTTATAATTAGATAGTTAGCTAATGTTTTGCTTAACAAATATAATCCAATCCATCCGTTATGCAAGTTTTGAATAGACTTTAAAAGCAGATTTAATGCCTGCTTAATTTTACCTTAATCTTTAACTAACATTTCGTAACCCCTTGGCTCTATACAAGCGCAACCCCATTTAAATCGGTGGTAAGAACCTCGCTCATGTAGTTTAAAAAAGGACGCATTTTTTTATATACATCATTAACTTTAAAGACGAAATCACGGCTGCAGACCTCCGAATCAGAAAAATCATGCCTGAGCAGGAATTGCTTATACCGTAGAAGATCAATAGCGGGATTGTTCTTGGCATAGCCACGCGGAGCTGAATCAAGCTGTTCGCCGATCAGTTTTCTGAATGTGTCTGAAAATGTCCTGGTACCCAACAGTTTCTTCCAGTCTTTATAATTCACGTCAATATCCTGCCGTATTCTTTTCAAATCATCCGGTTCAGGCCCCCAAAAACCTCCCGCCACAAAAGAATTGCCTGGCTTAATCTGAAAATAATAACCCCCGCGCAGTTTTTTTGTGGCCCTTCTGAACCCTCCGCTCCAATGGCTATTGTAGGGCCTTTTGTCCTTGGAAAAGCGTACATCTTTATATATCCTGAACAGGCTTTTTTTGCCGGATTCAGTTTCGAGGTGGTCGTGCTTATTCATTTCAATAATCAGAGCATCGGCAAAAGTTATCAGATTTTCATGTGCTGCAATATACCTTTCCTTATGTCCATTAAACCACTCTCTATTATTGTTTTTTGAGAGGATTTTTAAAAAATCAAGTGATTCTTTTTTGATAGCGGCTACAGCCATTTTTTTCAGTTTAAATTCTTCCTGCCAAAGATAATTGGATAAACCCTGACTTTGCAAATATACGGTCAGGCGCAATTTTTAAAGCGCCCTCTTTCGTATTTGCTTACGGTCAATTCCTTTTTTCTGCAATTCTTTGAAATTTGACTTGATCATTACGTTCCAGAAGATTTTCACTTCTTTATAGAATTCTTTGGAATCGGCCACCCTGCGGGTGGTGGCCTGATAAAAGCCGCAGAATATATTTACGTATTTGGTACCATCGGCAAGATGTAGCTTTTTATAAAACGGAACACCCCCTTTGATTATATCCCCGTTCCTGTCGATATCTGTATAAACAGAATAACACAGGCGGTATTCGTGATCCTTGTTTTCATATCTGTCAAGTGTCAGAAATTTCCACAGTACATTGACAGATTTCTTTTTGCCGCTGATGTTTTCCCAGGTAAGCAATTCCCAGAATATTCTGTGGCTTTCACTGGTCCTGTCTTTCCCATGGTAATAAAAAGGCTGGATTGAAAAGTAGTTTACACCCGGAGAGTGTTTGTACCAAATGACAGGAGAAAGCCTGAAATAGGTATAATCCTTCGCCTTGTCAAATTCTATAAAAGGCCAAAGTATACTGGTATTTTGCCTTCCCGAATCGTTTTTAAGGAAGATGAAAGGAAAAATATATGCTCTGCGTTTACTCTGTTGGCTGAATGACCAATAAAAGGGGAACAGGATGGTATTGTCATTCAACAGTTGCTGACTTTCGTTTTTATTCAGGGTGTTTTTATAATGCCAGTATAGTGGAAACAGCACATTTGAATGACCACTTGACAGTTCGGTCCCGTTTCTGACCTCATTCCAGTTTTTATGCCAGAATAAAAGTCCTGCATCCAGATAGGCCTGGGTATTATTTTTAGAATGGCCTGCTGAAAAAATTGGGAAAACAGTAAAACTGCGTCTTAGGGAATCGTTCAGGCTCCACAAAAAGGGGAATAAAATTTTATTTCTGACCTGATTCCTGACTCCGTTTATAGTTGTCGACCAATAAACAGGGAACAGTATGTTACGATAGGCCGTGTCTTTTCCAACTACTGTTTTGGAACTCCACACTAAAGGCACAACGTATCTCTTGTATTCATCTTTGCTTTTATAAAACCAAAATGCAGGAGCAATGTATGTTCTGTGGCTGTCATTGATTGCGGAAAACCGGGTGGAAAATAACAGGGGAATGACCGTTCCGTTTCCCTGCTTGTTGCTGTAATGCCAGAATAGGGGAGTTATTGCCTGGTAAGCGGACCCATAGTCGGGAGTATGCCCGAAGCTGAAAAGCGGAAAAAAAGTGAAGGAACGGTACAGCGTATCCTTCCTGCTCCACACAAAAGGAAATAGTACTTTATCATTCACGTGATTCCTTTCTCCGTTAATTTCAAAAGACCAATAGAATGGAAAAATAAAATTACGTTCGGAAGTATCTTTTCCATTGATGTTTTCAGTATACTTCCACAAGGGCAGTAGCATAATTTGACAAAATTTTATTTTTTTATGATAAAAAAATATTTCGGCTATATTTATTTTTTCAGTTTTATTAAGCGAGGAAAAGTTGCTCGAAAAAAGCAGCGGAATATAAGTTCCTCTGTCAAAGGGGGTTTTATACTGCCAAAACATAGGTGTAATTGCAATATAATGACTTGCGCCTTCATTGTAACTGCCTTTGCTGAAAAGCGGAAACAGAGTAAGAGAGGATGCCCTTTGGCTGTTAAATTTCCAAAATACAGGGAATACTATTCGGGAATAGAGCGTATCTCCTCTGCTGTATTTTTTTGAACTCCACCAAAAAGGGAATACCATCTTGCTGTAAAAACTGGTATCGGCACAGGACCAGTACAGTGGAGCAATAACTATTTTCCTTGTCTTTTCGAGAAATGAATAGCTATTGAAGTAAAAAGGAGCAAGGAGTGTTCTTTTTTCCTGCGCAGTCCGATACTTCCAGAATAAAGGTGTCAGTGCCAGGTACTTTCCCTCCCCATTGTCAAATGTAGCCTTGCTGTAAATTGGAAACAAAGTAGTGGAGTTCGCTTCCCCGTTTTTGTACTTCCAGTAAAGAGGAAACAGCACGTTTGAATAACTGGTATCCCAGGCTGTGGTTTTGGTAAAATTCCACCAGACCGGAAAAAAACCTTTGCTTACTACATCTCTGGATTTGGAACACCAATAAGCCGGGGCGATGAAGGTTACCCTGGTTTGAGAAAGAAGCGAATAATTGTTGTAGTACACTGGGATCAGAAAGGATCCTGTATTTTCTTCTGTTTTGTATTTCCAAAACAGGGG
>Ga0206879_1067_pt2 | contig 21804 bp, 19 predicted proteins | sample Alteio_BWOrgCont_5_FD_152897 | JGI IMG/M metagenome (GOLD analysis project Ga0206879, IMG submission 152897) | Enriched cells from forest soil in Barre Woods Harvard Forest LTER site, Petersham, Massachusetts, United States -... | ecosystem: Environmental > Terrestrial > Soil > Temperate forest > O... | reverse complement strand
CAAAGTTTGCGAAGGGCTCCCGTTCTTAAGCCCCTGAACGAGCTGACGTATGGCTTCCGGCTGATCTCCGGTTGGAAAAAAATCAGAAACGATTGTAAAATCCATTCCTAAAGATAAGGAAAACTAATCCTTACCTTTGAATATGGAAAACTTTACGCCCCTGGCTGAACGGCTTCGTCCGTCTTCTCTGGACACGTATATCGGGCAGAAACATTTGGTGGGTACAGGCGCTGTACTGCGCAAAGCTCTGGAATCGGGTGTGCTGCCTTCTATGATTTTATGGGGCCCTCCGGGCGTGGGAAAAACAACCCTGGCCAATATTATTGCCCACCAGTTAAAGCGTCCGTTTTACAGTTTAAGTGCGATCAATTCCGGAGTGAAAGACATACGAGAGGTCATTGAAAAAGCCCAGCGCCAGGCTTTTTTCGGGACGAACATTCCAATAGTATTCATAGACGAAATTCACCGTTTCAGTAAATCCCAACAGGATTCTCTGCTTGGTGCTGTTGAAAAAGGTGTATTGACACTGATAGGAGCGACAACCGAAAATCCTTCTTTTGAAGTCATTTCAGCCTTGCTTTCGCGCTGCCAGACCTACATTCTTAAGCCGCTCGAAAAAGAAGACCTCCTTCAATTGCTGGATTCGGCTATCCATACCGATGAAGAATTAAAATTGAAAACCATTCGGCTTATTGAAAACGAAGCCTTGCTAAGGGTTGCCGGAGGAGACGCAAGAAAACTGCTGAATGTTCTGGAATTGGTGATTCACAGTGTTTCAGCTGAAACAACTGAAATCAGCAATGAATTGGTGATGTCTGTTGTACAGCAAAATATGGCCCTGTATGACAAAACCGGTGAACAGCATTACGATATTATTTCGGCATTTATCAAATCACTGAGGGGTAGCGACCCCAATGCAGCCGTTTATTGGCTGGCACGCATGATCGAAGGAGGCGAAGATCCTTTGTTCATTGCCCGGAGAATGCTGATTCTGGCGTCCGAGGATATCGGAAACGCCAATCCTACCGCTCTGGTCATGGCAAACAGTTGCTTTCAGGCCTTGTCCTCCATTGGATTCCCGGAAGGCCGGATAATTTTATCCCAATGCGCAACCTACCTGGCATCTTCTCCGAAAAGCAATGCTTCTTATACCGCCATTAACGATGCACAGGAACTGGTGAAGCAGACTGGTGATCTGCCCGTCCCCCTGCATCTTCGCAATGCTCCTACCCGCCTGATGAAGGATTTGGGTTATGGAGATGCGTACGAATATTCCCACAATTACGAAAACCATTTCAGTGCCCAGGAATACCTTCCGGAGGAACTGAAAAGCACAAAACTTTACGATCCGGGAAATACGGTCCGGGAGAGGGAGTTAAGGGATTTCCTGAAAAAAAGGTGGGCTGAGAAGTATGGGTATTAATTGTTTGCTAATTTCTCCATCACCTCGTTGCTAACCCCAGTAGTTGAATACCCTCCGTCGTGATACAGATTCTGCATGGTTACCATACGGGTCAGATCAGAAAACAAAGTAATACAATAATCCGCACAGGATTCGGCGCTGGCATTGCCCAAAGGAGAGATCGCATCTGCGTAAGTATAAAAATCACCAAAACCTTTTATTCCGCTTCCGGCGGTAGTTTTGGTCGGAGACTGCGAAACAGAATTGATGCGTATTTTTTTTGCCTTGCCATAATGGTAGCCGAAACTTCTTACAATAGATTCCAGCATGGCTTTTGCCTCCGCCATGTCGTTATAAAACGGATAGGTTCGCTGGGCGGCAATGTAAGAAAGCGCTACAACACTTGCCCACTCACTCAAAGCGTCCATTTTATAAGCCACGCTCAGCATTTTGTGCAGAGACATCGCTGAAATATCGATGCTTTTCATGTAAAAATCGTAGTTCAAGTCTGTGTAGGGAAGATTTTTTCGTACGTTGGGCGACATGCCTATGGAGTGAAGCACAAAATCTATTTTCCCTTCCAGAATTTCCTGTGATTTTGTAAACAGATTGGTCAGATCAGGAACCGAGGTAGCGTCTGCAGGAATAATTTCAGCTTTTATTTTAGCCGAAAGAACTTTAATTTCTCCCATACGCATGGCAATGGGAGCGTTGGTTAATACAATCTGAGCCCCATGCGCGTGGGCTTTTTCCGCAACTTTCCATGCAATTGAATTCGAATCCAACGCGCCTGAAATAATTCCTCTTTTCCCTTTAAGTAAGTTCATAGTTGATTCAGTTTAGTAGTACCTTCTGTTTACATAAAGGTATTGATTTTTTGGAATTGTATTTCTGGACTTAGGATTTAAGGAGCTCCTTTGCATTTTTCAGCGCTGCATCTGTAGGGTTCTGCGTGCTCAGCATTTTTGCAATCTCCACTACCCTTTCCTCTGCGTTCAGGTTTTTGATACGGGAGTAGGTTTTTTTGTTTTTCTCTTCCTTAAAGACAAAGAGATGATTGCTGCCTTTGCTTGCAATCTGGGGAAGATGGGTAATGGTAATAACCTGCATGGATTGAGCCATTTTATAAAGGATCAGACCCACTTTGTTGGCAACCTCTCCGCTAACCCCTGTATCGATTTCATCAAAGAGTATGGCCGGAAGCGAGGTGAGCTGGGCAATGAGCGCTTTCAGACTCAGCATCAGTCTTGACAATTCTCCGCCTGATGCGACTTTCTGCAATTCTTTTAAATCACCACCTTTGTTTGCCCTGAACAGGTAGCTGACTTTGTCAATTCCGGTACTGTTGAAGCGATTCGAGTCGAGCAACTGCTGCTGTATGGATAATTCGGCGTTAGGCATTCCCAGATCGGCCAGTGTTTTCCGGATCTCTTTTTCGATTTTCGGTATAGCAGCCGTTCTGTTTTTTGAAAGCTGACCGGCCTTTCCCCTCAGGGATTTTTCTTTCAGGGACAGCTCTTTTTTCCGTCTTTCTATTTCCCCTTCCAGGGAACTGATATCCTTCAGCTTCAGCTCCAGCCTATCACGGATTTCCAGAAGTTCCTCTATCTGCTTAACCTGATGCTTGTTTTGAAGCCGGCTCATTGTATCCAGCCTCAGGTTTACTTCTTCTATCCGTTTCGGGTTGTACTGTACCTGTTGCTCCACACTCTCCATCTCATTTGAAACATCTTTTAATTCGATATAGGCGCTGGTTATGCGGTCAAGTAGTTCCCGAATGGACGAATTGTACCGCGCCATGCCTGCTACGGCTGTTTTCACTTCGCTGAGTGTGCTTAACAGGTTGTTCTCTCCTCCGTCCAGCAGAAAATGGGACCTGGACAGATTTTTTTTGATTTCTTCAGCATTGGAAAGCAGTTGCAGTTCCTGTTCAAGAGCGGTTTGCTCCCCCGGCTTCAGCTGGGCCTCTTCCAGTTCGGCAAACTGAAAATTGAAATAATCCTGGTCTTTTTTGAACTGCGACTCCTTTTCAAGAAGTTCGGTCAGCAATTGTTGCTGATCCCTGAACGTTTTATAGGCTTCCAGATAACCTTCGGCATCCTGCTTTTGTCCTGCAAATACATCGAGTAATTCGAGCTGAAACGCGGAGTCATTCAGGGTGAAGGTTTCGTGCTGGGAATGAATATCGATCAGTTGTTCGGCAAATTCTTTAAGAATCGTTAAATTAACCGGCGTATCATTGATAAAGGCCCGGGATTTTCCGTCCGGACTTATTTCTCTTCTGACCAGCGTGTCTTCGGCAAAATCCAATTCGTTCAGTTTGAAAAAGGAACTCAGGGAAGTTTCCTTGATGCGAAATGTCGCTTCCACAATGCACTTTACGTTTTTGTCCTGCAGCGCGCCCGTATCGGCGCGCTTTCCGGTGACCAGAGAAAGGGCGCCCAGCAGTATCGACTTGCCGGCTCCTGTTTCGCCTGTAATGATCGTCAGCCCATCGGAAAACGAAATTTCCAACTGGTCGATCAGCGCATAATTTTTAATGGATAAATGCCTCAACATAAAAATTAAAATCCGTGTTCACTTACCAGATAAACCATTGCCGCCAAAGTTGCTGCACCCATCTCCAGTTCCCTCTTGTTTACGCTTTTGAAGGTGTCGTCGGCAGTATGATGGTAATCGAAATAACGTTGCGGATCGGGGTACAGCTCCATTAAGGGAACGCCCTGTTTTTCCAGCGGAGAAATATCACCTCCGCCCCCTTTGCCCGTAAAATCATACACCCCATAAGGCTCAAACAAGGGTTTCCATTTAAAAAGCTTTTTACGTTGTTCGGCAGAACCGCTAAAAGTAAACCCTCTTGGTGTAAAGCCTCCCCTGTCTGTTTCTATTGCAAGTACGTGTTGTTCCTTGTTTTTAGCTGCCAGTTCTCCATATTTCAATCCACCCCTCAGCCCGTTCTCCTCGTTGATAAAAGCAACGGCACGTATCGTAAATCTGGGTTTTATGCCAAGAGCCTTCAGAATCCTTATGACTTCTATGGATTGAACTACACCTGCGCCGTCATCCTGCGCCCCGTCTCCTGTTTCCCAGGAATCCAGGTGTCCTCCCACCACAATTATTTTTTCAGGATGTTCCCATCCTTTCAGTTCAGCGACCACATTGCAGGATTTTTCATCCGGCAAGGTCTGGCAGCTCATATTCAGGTAAAACTGTACAGGTTCAGCTGAGCTTTTCAGCAGACTGCTCAGCCGTTCGGCAGCCCATGTACTTATCGCACAGGCTGGAATTTTTTCCGGGATACTATCGAGGTATTGCATCGAGCCGGTATGGGGAACATCATTTATCAGGGTTGTCATCGACCGGCAAACAGTAGCTACAGCGCCGAATTTTGCTGCAATGCTGGGGCCTTTCCAGCGTTGGTCGACAGCTTTGCCGTAGGCATTGAAGGGGTCAATTTCAGAATTGTCGAAGGGTCGGTTAAAAAAAACGATTTTTCCCTTTATTTTTTCAGCGCCAAGCTTGTAAAGTTCGTCAACGCCCTGTACTTCGAGGACATCCGCAAGGATGCCCTCCCAGGGAGTTGCTACAGAACCTCCAAGAGCACAGATTTTAACGGCTTCGACCTCAAGCCTGCGATCTTTATCATCTGTCGATTTCGTACTTCTGATCTGTCCAATTTCTTTACCGCCTCTTACCCAATGGGGAACCAGGCACTCCTGCATAAAAACAGAATCCGCGCCCGAATTTTTCATGGTTCTGAAGGACCACTCGACTGCCTGTTGCGCCTGGGGAGATCCGGCCAGCCGTCCTCCGATTTTGTTACACAGGTAATCCAGGTTTGCATAACACTGTGCATGTTTCAGCGCCTCCGTATAAATTTTACGGAGCATTACCGAGTCTTGTTTTTGTCCGTAACAGAAGGTTCCTGCGAATGCCAATATCCCGATACTCCAGCTTTTCATAACCAATCAATAGTTTGCGTAAATGTATTTAATTATCTGAAATGCGGCAACGGGCAAAAGGATTAAAAAAACCGGGCAGCTCAGCAAAAGCCTGAGCTGCGCAGCAAGGAAAAATAAACTAAGTTGTATGCCCAGACCTGCGATTGGGGCAAACCGGAATGAAACCGGAGCCGATTTAATCAGCATTGAAAGAAGCAGAAGTGATATTCCTGCAGATGCACCAAAAAAAAGTTCCGGCCTGCTGAAAGTCCCCCGTGTAGCAGCCACTATTCCCAAACCAAACGGAATACTGATTCTGAAAAAAGGTGTCTGTCCGTAGAATTGCACGATTCGAAATTACGCATGCCAATGACATTCGATTTAGGTCTAAATACCACTAAACTGACTAATCTTCTTTGAGAAAATTCAAAACGGCCAGATCAACCAGGTGCACTCCGGTATAATAGAAATTGATGATGTCCCCATAGGAAATCCCCAATCGGGCCATGTGCATGGCCCCTTCCTGGCAAAGGCCGACGCCATGGCCGTATCCTCTTCCGTTCAGTACAATGCTGTCGCCCAGTTGCCGGATGGAAAAATAGGTAGACTTTAACTGCCAGTCTGACCGGATTGTTTTCAGCGGAATTTTGAATTCTTTTGAGGCAAAATAAAGTTCCCTGCCGTTGTACTGCGGAAAAGTCAGGGCCTGACGGCAGCTCAGACTGTCATCCACAGGGTATTTCTGTTTAAGAGAAAGGTAATTGATCCAATCCGAAGTGGCTATTGTTTTCTGCCAGTGGGCATTGGGCATGTGCAGGCAAAAAGTGTCTTTCACCGATCTGAGGTACGAAGCCGACAACGACCATACATCCTCTGAATTTACCGTCTGCCCCCCGCAATTCGAATGAAAGGTGGCTGAAATCAAATTCATATCATCGTCTACAATAACCAACCCCTTGGTGTCGAAAACCGCCTGAAGAATGATCGTATTTTCTGATTTTCCCTTGTACGATTGACAGTGGACAAGATCGCACAGATTAAAACTGTCGGCTTCGTGCTTGTGAATATTGCTCAGCGCATAGGTCCTGCAGAGTATGGACTGCAATTTATAGTATTCTGAGGTGCTGCCCGAACCCGCCTCCGATTCCACTACGCCGGCAATGTAGTTTTCAATCCCAACCCTGTTGATAAGTTTCAGCCCTCCCTGAGAAATGCGAACCTCCAGGTCGTTGTCGTAAACTTTAACTTTTATTTCAGGGGCTATACTTTTCAGCTTAAAACTTCCTTCCTTCAACTGAGCCTCAAACAGCACCCGGGCACATTTTCCGAAATCTTTCTCAAATGATTTTACCCGGACAGAATCTCCTTCGACAGTAAGCTGATAAACCCCTGGGTTGTTTTCGGAGCTGATCTGGCAGGTATCCATCCTCAACTTATAGTCTCCGGCCAAAGGAGTGAAAAGAATCCGGCTCAGGGTCAGATCGCTCAGAAGTCTTATTTTAAGTTTTTGGGCATAGCTGCCTGCCTGTATGCAAACGAAGACGACCAGCAGTAATGGATACTTTTTCAACGTTGAAGAAACCGATAGATAGACTCTGCTGCTTTCCGGGATGCACCGCTTCCTCCCAACTTCTGCCTTAACTCATCGAAACCCGATTGCATTTGTTTTCGTTTTTCAACACCGAGCAGTTGTTGCAGTTCGACCTTCATGTTTTCGACAGTTAATTCATCCTGAATCAGTTCCCTGACAATCTCCCTGTCCATGATCAGATTGACCAAAGAAATAAATTTTACCTTAATCAGCTTTTTCGCGATCCGGTACGAAATCATTCCCCCTCTGTAGCAAACCACTTCAGGAACTCCGAACAGGGCCGTTTCAAGAGTGGCCGTGCCTGAAGTTACGAGCGCTGCACTTGCCATACGAAGCAGTCCGTAGGTTTGGTTAAAAACAAGTTCTGTTTTGCTATCGCCAATCAACGATTTGTAATATTCCTTAGGAATGGATGGTGCTGCGGCAACCACAAATCTGAATTCGCTGAAGAACGGAATTACACTCAGCATCAAGGGGAGTACAACGCTGATTTCCTGCTTTCTGCTTCCCGGAAGCAGAGCAATCAGGGGCTTTTGTGATTCGGGAATAGACGGAGCTTCAAAGTCTTTGGTTATGGCATCCAGAAGCGGATGCCCCACAAATTCAACTTCATAGTTGAACCGGGAATAAAAATCTTTTTCAAAAGGAAGAATGACCAGCATTTTATCCACCGACCGCTTAATGGTATGAATGCGGGACTGTTTCCAGGCCCATAGCTGAGGTGAAATGTAATAAACCACTTTTAGTCCGTTTTGTTTTGCAAATTCGGCAATCCGGAGGTTGAACCCCGGATAGTCAACCAGGATTAAAACATCGGGCCTGAACTCCAGGATGTCTTTTTTGCAGAAGGCCATATTTCTGAGTATGGTTTTGATGTTCAGTAGAACTTCGGAAAAACCCATGAACGCCAGTTCCCGGTAATGCTTCACCAGTACCCCTCCCTGGGCTTTCATTAAATCGCCGCCCCAAAATCTGAAGCTGGCCTGCTTGTCCAGGTTCTTCAGGGCTGCCATCAGATTGGAAGAGTGCAAATCACCCGAAGCTTCTCCGGCAATGATATAATAGATCATGCAAAAAATTTAAGGTAGACTACCAAGGCTCCGTATATGAAAGTGGAAAGCAGAACTCCGCGTGCCGAAACGTATTTTTCGGTCCATATGAAAATAAAAAAAACCAGCAAATTTGAAACCACACAAAGGCTGAGAAGAGCCGATTGAATTCCAACAGCAAAAAGATGAGAGATGAATTTCGCAAATGACAAATAGCCGAAGTTTAACCAGTAAAATACAGTAAGCGCAATCACCGGAGCAATCAGGCCAAGTAAAAGCCCCGGCCAAAGACGATCTGTTTTGCAATTTATTTTTTCAGGTCGAAATTCCATTTGCTAAGTATTGGGATGGCCGCATGGGCAGTCATGTCAAACTGAACCGGAACGACGGAGACATATCCCTTGTCAAGGGCCCAGGAGTCGGTCTCCTTGTTTCCTTCTTCAAAATTCTGAAAACGACCGGTAAGCCAGTAGTAGTTGTTCCCGCTGGGGTCCTTTCGTTCCTCCAGTTCTTCAATCCAGTTGGCTTTGGATTGTCTGCAGATCCTGATCCCTTTTATTTCATCAATGTGAAGGGGAGGGATATTTACATTCAGACAGGACCAAAGCGGTATCTGATTAACCAGCAGGGTCGAAACGACCGTCCTAACAATGGCCTGGGAAGCCGAAAAATCGGCATCTATTGAATGATTGCACAGTGAAAAGCCTACCGAAGGTATTTGCTCAATCGCACACTCCACTGCTGCCGACATGGTACCCGAGTAAATAACACTGATCGAAGCATTGGAGCCGTGGTTAATCCCGGAAACGCAAAGATCGGGTTTGCGGTGCAGAATTTTATTTACGGCGAACTTTACGCAATCGACAGGAGTTCCTGAACAGGTATATTCATGACGAACGCCGTAAAAACCGGTTTTTGATATGCGAAGTGTGGAATTGATGGTGATGGCATGTCCCATTCCGCTTTGGGGCTTATCCGGCGCTATAATTGCAACTTCGCCAAACTCTTTCATCACTTCCACCAGCGCGCGAATGCCCGGAGCCATAATCCCATCATCGTTGGTTACAAGTATCAGCGGCTTTTTCGTCATCCTCAGATTCTACGCAAATCTACTCAAAAAGCATACCTTTGCATTGTACGAATGAAAAATTTTCAAATACCTGATTTTTACAGGAGTCCGATCATTTCAAAAATTAAAAACGCGAGGCGGATGAACGATCCGCGCAAAAGAGACTTTTCTCCTTCTGTTTTGGATTTCGGCCCGGTTCGTTTTTTAATTGCACGGCATTTCGGGTTTTGTTACGGTGTTGAAAACGCGATTGAAATTTCGTTTAAGGCTGTTCAGGAAAATCCGGGTAAACGGATCTTTTTACTCAGTCAGATGATTCACAATCCTGAAGTAAATCAGGATCTTAGCAGCAGGGGAGTCCGCTTCATAATGGATACATCCGGAAAGCAACTGATTCCCTGGTCTGAACTCCGTTCGGGTGACATCATTATCATTCCGGCATTCGGAACCACTCTTCAGATTCAGGAAAAGATAAAATCCATTGGAATTGAAGTACACCGCTACGACACCACTTGTCCTTTTGTTGAGAAAGTCTGGAACAGATCTGAAAAACTCGGGGAGGAAAAGTATTCCATTCTTATTCATGGAAAACACAATCACGAAGAAACGCGTGCTACCTTTTCCAGGAGCGAGCAAAACGCCCCTTCAATTGTTATTAAAGACATTGAGGAAGCCCGAAAACTGGGAGCGTATCTTTTGGGTGAACTTTCTTCAACCGATTTTCAAAATCTTTTTCGCCAGCGCGTTTCCGCTGGCTTCAACCCCTCTAAGGATCTGAACCGGATCGGGGTAATCAATCAAACAACCATGCTGGCATCAGAAACCCAGGAAATAGCCGATTATATGAAACAGATTATGACTCAAAAATACGGTGCGGATTCGCTAAAGGAGCATTTTGCCGATACCCGTGATACGCTTTGTTACGCAACAAATGAAAATCAGGACTCTACCTACGGATTGCTTCGGGAAAAAGGTGATCTGGCCATAGTCGTCGGAGGCTACAACAGTTCCAATACTTCCCACCTGGTTGAATTGTGCGAAAAAAAAGTTCCTACCTATTTTATTTCTTCTGCAAAAGAAATTGAGTCCAGAAATTGTATCCGGCATTTTAATTACCACAAACAGGAAGCTGTTCAGACTGAAAATTACCTTCCCGAAAAAAAGCGTTTGGATATTCTGCTTACCAGCGGAGCATCCTGCCCTGATTCCATCGTTGATGGCGTACTCCAGCGCATTTTGTCTTTTTTTCCGGATGCACTTAAAATCAGCCAGGTGTTAAAAAATTTTGGGCTGGCTGTTCTTCTTCCGGCCGTGTTCCTGCTGTCCGGTTGCAGTCCTAAAAAGTATTCCATGTACAATATGATGCCCATGGTAACGGACATTAGCGAATTCATTAACAGCGGAGAATATCTTCCGGACAGTTGCAATCACCGGTTGAACAGGTTAAAACATCTGACTCCGCTGAAGCTGGATGGAACCCATGAAGTATTACTTCAGATAAAGTTCAAAAAGTGGGTAGCTGATTACAATCACTGGCTTAAGCAAAATGACCGGGATACCATTTCGGCCAACCTGGAGTTTATTTATGAGAAGACAAAATACCTTTACAGTTATTTAATTACAGATTCTCCTGTGGATGTGTACCGCACCGATACGCATTTACGGATCAATGGAAAAGAAGACATGCGCTTTTACATCGAATTGAATGACAAGGGTGATTTCATTTCAGATTACAGCGAAAATAATTTTGTCGATACCCCCTGCGATACCGACAACAGTCAGTTTCAGGATGTTTACGGTAAGAATTAACATTTTTTAACAGGCTCTTTGTAGAACATTTCGACGGAGCGTCTTGGATTTTTCAACTATTTTGCCATCTTTGTGTTTCTTCAAAAAAAGATGAACACAGGGAACATACTCTTATACACATCCTTTTTTATCCGGATAGCAGTAGCCGTTGCTGGTACTGATCCTTCAACACCACGTCCCTCAAGGAATCCTGTTGACACGACTTCTTTTCATTTCAGAGTTTCAGATAAGTCCACGATGACCTATACTGATTCGATAGCGTTTATTCCGGCCTATGATCTCTATTGCCAATGGGATACGGTTACCATACATCCTGCATACAACTTTGACCCGGCAGGTTTTAAAGATACCGTGCGGCTGATTCTGACAGGAAAAAATTCAACTGCGTTTGCAATGCCCAGAATCGGGAAAACCAATTCAAATTTCGGTCTCCGGCAGAGAAGCCCTCATTTTGGTGTAGACATTCATCTGGTAACCGGAGATACGGTTTTATCGGCGTTTGACGGGATGGTACGCATCGCAAAGCGCAACAGTTCTTACGGAAATGTGGTCATTATCAGGCACAGAAATGGCCTGGAAACAATCTATGCCCACCTTTCCAGATTGCTTGTTAAGGCGGATCAATATGTGAAGGCAGGGGATGTAATTGGTTTGGGCGGCAATACCGGGCATTCGTATGGAAGCCATCTTCATTTTGAAATAAGGTACAAAGGAGAACCGCTGAACCCGAACGAACTGATTTCCTTTGAAAAACATACACTACTGGCTGATACGGTATCGCTGTCGTATAAGAGCTTTGAATTTTATGATAATTTTCTGGGAGGAAAATCCTACCCTGCAAATGCGAAATCACTTACGTCTTTACAGCAACGGATTTCCGGGAAAGGAGCTCCGTTTTATTACACCATTAAGCAAGGAGACACACTGTCCTCCATTGCAAGAAAATACGGCAAAACACCTGCTCAGCTTTGTAAGATCAATAACATCAGTCTGACAACCATACTGCATGTCGGAAAAGTAATCAGGTGCGGGTAAAAACAGCAGATCCCTTTTATTTTTTTCTGCTGATTCATTTTGCCTTTTTGTTTTTTTTCAGTTGCAAGGATAGCTCCGCCCCTCCTCCTCCTCTGCTGACACCTGTAAAGATTTCCCCTCTGACCAATGACAGCGTTGAAAAGCTTAAGACCAAATTAAATGTCCGCAAAAAAAGGCAGGAACTTGCGTCTTTATTTGAAGCTAAATTCAAACACGCCGGGTTTAACGGAAACGTCCTGATTGCCCAGCAGGGTATCATTATCTACAAGGGTAGTTTCGGACTTGCGGACTTCAAGACAAAGGATTCCTTAACCATCGGCTCAGCATTTCAGTTGGGTTCCTCCTCCAAACCACTTACGGCCATGGCCCTGATCCTCCTTCACGAAAAGGGTTTGCTTAATTACACTCAGACGATCGATGAATTTTTTCCGAAGTTTCCTTACAAGGGCATAACTATAAAACAATTGCTTACGCACCGATCCGGACTTCCCAATTACATGTATTTCTGTGACAGCTTGTATTGTTGTCCGGATAAGCCCATGAGCAATGATGACCTTTTGTCGCTGATGTGCGAAAAAAAGCCGCCACCTTATGCCCTTCCGAATAAAAAATTCGAGTATTGCAATACCAATTACAGCCTGCTTGTCAATATCGTTGAAAAAGTTTCGGGCAGGAAGTTTGGTGCATTTATGAAAGAGGAGTTGTTTGAACCTTTGGGCATGGTGCATACCTGGATCAGCGATCGGGATTCAAACGGCTTGCACAAAAACAAAACCACAGGGCACAAGGCGAACAAAAAACACTACGACGATGATTACCTGGACGGTATTCTTGGTGACAAAAATATTTTTACCACAGTGGACGACCTTTTTCTTTTTGACCAGGCGCTATACAACGGAAAACTGATTAAAAAGGAAAGCCTGGATGAGGCTTTTACTGGTGCCAGTAAAGAACATCCCGGAAAAAGAAATTATGGTTACGGCTGGCGGATGATAGAAGAAAAAAACGGAGAAAAAATCATTTACCACAATGGCTGGTGGCATGGGTATAACAATGTCTTTTACCGGAGACTCAAGGACAAAACAACCATTATTATTCTGAGCAATAAAATAACTTATGGAATTTACCGGGTAGACGATGTACTTTCAATTCTTGATGGAACACCATCTTCATCAGCAGGGGTTGTAGACGAAGACAAATGATGCTAGTCTGTGTTGCAGCGATCAGACATATGCTTTCTGAATTTTTCACGTTCTTCAGGCGTCAGGTTCGAAAGTTTTTCTTCAAAACGTTTTTTCCAGCCTCCTCTCCACCTTCCGGCGCCACAATGCCTGCCGCAACCTCTGCCTTTAAATCCTCCGAATAGTATCCTGGAAAGAATAAGAAGGCCCACCGCCTGACAAAAACCTATTGCCGGTCCGTGAAATAATTCCGGAACAAGGTGGTTCCATAATCTCATGACAACATAGCCGATCAGGAGAACTGCGCCTGCAACAAACAGGGCGATTTTGATTCCTTTAAAAATGTAGTGCCTTTTCATCTGTATGTATTTTTAGTTCTGATTTATTTTTCCAGCAATTCCCTGTACACTTCTTTTAATCTTTCCCTGAGGTGTAAAACAGCATAGCGTTTTCTGGAAATAAGCGTATTGACTGGTTCTCCCGTCATTTCGGCTATTTCTTTAAAACTTTTTTGTTCCATTTCCTGAAGCATGAAGACGTCCCGCTGTTCCTTTGGCAGTTCATTTAAAGCTTCATCCAGTTTGTTCAGAATCAGTTGCCTCAGGTATTTTGACTCCAGGTTATCCGGATCAGGAATAAAATCAGCAATGCCGGAGTGCTCTCCGTCTTCATCGGTCTGGTCAAAGCCTGTCAGACTGCTGAAAGATGCGGGCTTCTTCTTTCTGAACAGATCGGTTATTTTATTCCGTGCCACTGTAAAGAGCCAGGAAGAGAGTTGCTCTATGGGCTTCATCAGGCGGTAGCTTTCACTTAACTGAAAAAAAACGTCCTGAAGTATATCCTCTGCATCCTCTTGCGTTGGAACCCGATTCCGGATAAAATCGAGAAGGCGTTTTTGTTCTTTTTTAACAATCTGACCGATACGGTCATTCTGTTCTGCCATGGTACCCGGAATTAAAAACGATAGTGTTGCAGCTTCCTTCATGTTTTGTCAGACGAACGTGAAGCTCTGATATTTTAAACAAGGATGGCCTAAAGTAAAGAAAATCGATTGAATCAAAATAATCCCTAATTTAACAGTCAATAACCCAAGGTGTTAAACCAACAGTACTAAAAATACAAATCATGCAAAAGGCGAATTTTACTTTCCGGACGATTCTGTCCGTCCTGGTCATTCAATTACTTTATTCCTGTGGAAATGGCGGAAAATCAGAGACCGATCGGATAAAGGACAGCCTGAATCTTGTGAATGGAAATCTGAAAGGGGAAGTAGGTAAAAAAGATTCCACAATTGAATCTTTTTTACGGTCCTTCAATCAGATCCAGGACAACCTCGATCAGATAAAATCCAAAGAGAAAATTATAAACACCGTTGCTAAAGACGGGGATGTGAAAAGCAAGCAGGCGCAGATTGTCGAGGATATTCAGTCTATTTATGACCTGATTAATGAAAACAAGAAAAAAATAGCAAGTATGGGGGCCCGCCTGAAAAATGCAAATGTTAAAATTGAGGAGCTTCAGAAAATGATTGATCGGTTAAATTCCCAGTTGGAAGAAAAGGATGGCCAGATTGCTGATCTGAAGAGTCAGCTTGAAAAAATGAACGTGGAGCTTTCGGGTATAAAAACATCTCTCGATGAAAGTAAACAGGAGTCTGCCCTGAAAACGGAAAAAATGAATACTGCTTATTATGCCTTCGGGACATCCAAAGAATTAACCAAACAAGGTGTATTAACCAAAGAAGGGGGCTTCATAGGAATTGGCAAATCATCCAAATTAAAAGACAATTTCAACAAGGGTTATTTCACAAAAGTAGATATCAGCGCAACTTCAGAAATACCCCTGGTTTGCAAAAAAGCGAGGTTGCTCACGACTCACCCTTCGGGCAGTTACAAATTTGAAGGCGAACAGGGAAAAAAAGTGGATAAACTGATCATCACCAACCCGGACGATTTCTGGGGTGCGGACAAATACCTGGTTATTATTATTGAATAATAGTTAACAATTGCATACGACCTGAAAAAATGAAATTCATTCGTTTTTAAATTTTAGTATATTTACCCGTCAAATAAATGCGTAAATGCGCTCAGAATAGCCCTAAAAACTAAAATTGTTGCACATGAAAAAGGTACTTATTGTTTTATTATCGTTTTGCTGTTCTTTTGCATCGGCCTATGCGCTGCAGCAACACCCGGCCTATTTGAGGGCCTTGTCTGATCTAAGAGCTGCCCGTTGGATGATCGATCACCGTCCCGGGAATTGGCAAACTACAGAAGATGAAATGGCTGCCGTTCGCAAAATTGACGAAGCTATTAATGAAATTAAAAGAGCCGCTATTGATGACGGGAAAGATGTCTATTATCATCCCCAGATGGATGAACGTCCTGAACACGGCGGACGCCTGCACGATGCGAAAGAATACCTCAGAAGGGCCCGTGCAGATATTGAACGGGAAGAGGATAACGGATTTGCACAGGGACTGCGCAACAGGGCTTTTATGCATATTGATGAAGCTATACGTTTTACAGACAGGGCCATTCAGGCCGGAGGTTATCCCCCACCCCCTCCCATGCAACAGGCTCCTCCGCCTCCGCCCCCTGCTCCACCGATGCAGAATAACCACCCTGCCTATTTGCTTGCATTGTCAGACCTTAGAGCCGCCCGCTGGATGATCGACCACCATCCGGGAAATTGGCAGGCTACCGAAGACGAAATGGCTGCTGTACGTAAAATTGACGAAGCCATTGGCGAGATTAAAAGAGCCGCCATTGATGACGGGAAGGATATCTATTATCATCCTCAGATGGATGAACGTCCTGAACACGGCGGACGCCTGCACGATGCGAAAGAATACCTCAGAAGGGCCCGTGCAGATATTGAACGGGAAGAAGATAACGGATTTGCACAGGGACTGCGCAACAGGGCTTTTATGCATATTGATGAAGCCATGCGTATGACTGACCGGGCTATTCAGGCCGGAGGTTACCCCCCACCCCCTCCAATGGTAAACAATCACCCGCACTATCTTTCAGCTATATCCGATTTGCGCGTTGCCAGATGGCTGCTTGAACATGTTCCTGGAGATTGGAGAAGAACAGAGGATGAAATGGCGGCCGTTCGCAAAATTGACGATGCCATTAATGAAATAAAAAGGGCCGCGATTGATGACGGAAAGGATGTTAATTATCACCCTCAGGTGGATGAACATCCCGATCACAGAGGCAGACTTGGACAGGCACTGGAATATCTTAGAAAGGCCAGGCTTGACATCAGCCAGGATGAAGACAACCGATTTGCTCAGGGTTTGCAGAACAGGGCATACGTGCACATAGACGAGGCGATAAGACTCACAGAAAGAGCCCGAGCCCAATAGTTTATTAACATCCTTTTGTTTAATTCCTTTGCTTTCCTGCCCAAACAACAGGATCCTATGAGTTATTTTTGGTAAACGGTTTTAAAACTCGTTTTACCATGAAAAAGCTTGCACTGTTTTCTGCTTTTTTTTTCTTTTCAATTGCAGTGTCATTTGCAGTTGAAAATGAAAGCGCTGAATTTCAAAACACATTTAATCAGGCGGTGGTCAATCTTCGGTTTGAGCGTTTCACCGAAGCCCTGCTGCAGCTGAGGGATCTCGACCAGCTGGATCCCGGAAATCCGAACATAAAATACCTGATGGCGGTTTGCTATACCGCCACAAACACCGAGCAGGAAAAGGCCCTTGAATACCTTGAAAATGCAATTAAGTACAAGACCAATGAATACGTTCCCAGCTATTATATGGAAAGACGAACTCCGGTCTATTCGCTTTATTATCTCGGGGTTTGTTATTGTAATCTCAAGCGTTGCGAAGATGCCAAAAAAGTCTTTGAAGATTTTTTTGGCATCATTGCCGACAACTCAAATGATTATGTCCAGGATGGCAGATCAAGGCTGAAGGAATGCTCTCCTGCTTTAATCAGCCAGCTAAAACCGCTTACAGCCGATAGCGATTCCAGACCTGCTGTTCAACCGGCCGCTACGGAGGTTGCACCTTCGATGGCACCTGTCTCTTCTCCGGTAACTGTTCCGGTTGAAAAACCAGCCGAAGCCCAGAAAGCACTCATTCATGGAAATCCTGAACTGGTAAAAGGATTGAAAACCCGCCAGGTGGTGTTTCACAAGCAGGACCCGCTTTATGCCGTTCAGATCGGAGCCTTTTCACAAAAGCTCCCCAACACCAATTTCCCGAATCTCAAAAACGTTAAAAGTTTTGTAGACAACCAGGGGGTTATCCGGTACATCGTTGGAGGAACGCCTATACGCGCTACTGCCGAGTCTCTTAAAAAGGCGATACTGGGAGCAGGATACAAAGACGCGTTTATTGTTGACATTACGGAGAAGGCCAAATTCGATCAGGAGGTTCTGAATGCCTACGATATGGAAAAGTCATCCCAACAGATAAAAAAGTGGGCCAAGCTCGAATACAAAGTTCAGATCGGAGCTTACCGGACCAGGGAAAAAATGAACGAAGACATGGCCTGGAAATTTATCCAGATTGAAGGAATAAACCTTCTTGCAGAAGGTGACAAAACGCTGCTTACTGTCGGAGGTTTCGGCAGTTATGAGGACGCAAAGAATTACCGGAAAATTCTCATCGAGCAAGGGGTGGCGGACGCTTTTATCATCGTTTACAAGAACGGAGTAAAAACCAGCACCAAAGAAGCAGAAGCCTTTACGAGCAAGGATTTTTAAGCTTCATTCATTTCTCTTACCTTTGCAGACACTCAGATGAAATAGTCCTAACTATCCGTGAAATAGTCCTGTACCCGGTTTTCTAATAGAATATGCACACATGAAAATATTACTTTTCTACCTTAAAAAGCACTGGCCACTTCTTATTCTTGCGCTGGTACTTGCCGCAGTAAACCAGTGTTTTTCGCTTATGGATCCCTATATAGCAGGGAAAATTCTTAACAAGTTCGGTTCCCAGTTAAAAGATGCAAAAATTGACCGAACCCTTTCTGTATTCTTTAATCAGATCATCTTTCTTCTTTTGGCTTCCATGGGTGTGGCAATGGTTTCGCGAATAGCGAAAAATTTTCAGGATTACTTTACCAATGTTGTTATTCAGCGCTCCGGGGCTCAAATGTATACCGACGGTATCCGTCATTCTCTTGAACTTCCTTACCAGGACTTTGAAGACCAACGCAGCGGAGAAACCCTGGGTCAGATTCAGAAAATGCGTTCTGATTCTGAAAAGTTTATCACATCCTTCGTCAATATTGTTTTTCAATCCTCCATTGGGATAATTTTTGTTGTAGTCTATGCCGTTCAACTCAACTGGATGATCGCTCCCTTATTTCTTTTAACTGCTCCTTTGCTGGGTTCAGTCAGTTCCCTTTTAAGCAAAAAAATTAAAAAGGTTTCCAAAACAATCCTTAAAGAAACCACTGCATTAGCCGGAGCAACCACCGAATCCCTTCGAATCAATAGCGGAGGAGAACGCAATGTACAGATTGCAGAGGTTATTCAGAAAATGCTGAAGGAAAATCTGAATATTGATATTGACATCAATGTAATGCCTATGGCTGAGCATATGGAGAATTTTGAAACAGGCAAGGCGATTTTCTGGAGGACAGGCTGGATAGCTGATTATCCGGATCCGGAATCCTTCCTTACTATTCTTTACGGTAAGCATGTACCTGAACATCTTTCCGAACGATCCTATATCAATTCGGTACGGTATAAGAGTGCAAAATTTGATTCGCTGTTTGAACTTGCCTTGCGGGAAGTTGATACCAAGAAACGTTTTGATTTATACCGCCAGGCGGATCAGGTGGCTATTGATGATGCGGCTATCATGCCTATTTTCTATCATGAAAATTACAGGCTTGTTCAACTGTGGGTAAAGAATTGCGAGGCTAACGCAATGGAATACCGGGATATGTCAAGGGTGTATTTCATACCCAAGGACGAAATCAAGAAGAAGTAGTTTTTTTACTTTTCGAGGCTTTGAAATTTGATTTCAGATTTTCGATGCCTGGTTCGGCTGCGATTGAATATAGAATAAAAAAATCCTGCTCTAAAACCTGCGAAATTGTATACAAAAGACCCGTATCAATGGTTTTGCGCTTGAATATGCTGTAAACATTCTCCCTCGACTTATTTATTCGCCTTCCAAATTCACTTACCGTCATTCCCCTGTGTTTCAGAGCATCCTGTATCTGCTGTCCGATGTGTATAGTCATGGGAACAAAAGTCCCTAAAAGCTGTCAGATGCTATTTAATGATATAGGTATTAATAGTTAATAAAAACGGTTTTATAAATACACACTTTTTGTATTTTTGAACTGGTTTTTAATCAACTATAATCACAATGAAAAAAATCTTTTGTATTATTTTAAAGCTGCTTGGAGCGCCCTTGGTTGTCCTGGAGTCAGTTTTTAGGGGTCAAACTGTAAGGAAGGATCTGCGATTGTTTTATACGTTAATGAATTTTGCTGATTCATTCGGCAGGACCAACGCGAAAAAATGAGTACTAATTAACAGGATCCGAGATTTTGGGTTAGTAATCCGGATTTGAATTATCGTGGAAGTGGTTTGATTAGTAGGCTATGCGGTAAAAAAGCGGATTTTAACCGTTTGTATACTTTATGTATGCTTTAAAAATTATTATACTGATATTCAAATAGTTAAAAAATAATAATACAAGTTATGTATATTATTTGTATGTTTGTGTATGCAAAATTCAGAAGCACTTACCAAAAATGAATCCGAAGCCCTCCGCATCATACGCAGTGCGGTGCTTCAAAGGGGTGGTTTCCCAACAGTAAGGGAATTAATGACGGAGATGGGTTATAAGTCGCCCCGTTCGGCTGCCGTCATTATCGAAAGCCTTCTGACAAAGGAAGTTATTCGCAGAAAGCCTGACGGGGGCCTGCAGCTTCTTTATACTACGACTACGACCAGTATAGTTGCTTCAGCTAATGATTCGGCTTCGGCTACTACTTCGGCAGGTACTGATGCAAACGGCAGTGAGCAAACCGTTGATGTACCTTTGCTGGGGGCGGTGGCCTGCGGTATGCCGATACTGGCTGAACAAAATGTGGATGCGTTGATTCCTGTTTCTGTAAAACTGGCCAAACCCGGCCACCGTTATTTTTTTCTGCGTGCCAAAGGGGATTCCATGAATGAAAGAGGAATCAATAATGGGGACATGGCACTTGTGAAACAGCAAAAAACGGCAAATAACGGCGATCTGGTTGTGGCGCTTATCGATGATGAGGCTACGCTTAAAGAGTTTCATTTGCAGGGGGATCTGGTTGTGCTTAAACCGCGGTCAAGTAACAAGGCGCATCAGCCGATATTATTAACACGTGATTTTCAGATTCAGGGCGTGGTCATAACAACGATTCCGGCTTAGATTTAATTTAGAAAACCAGTTTTTATTTTTAATTTGTAACCATAAAATCTAAATAGAATGAGCAAAGAAACAAAAGAGTTAAAGGAGCCTAAAGAGGCCGGCAAAGAGTCCAGGGACCAAAAAGAATCTGTAAAAGAGGTTAATAAAGAAAGGCAAAAGGCGCTTCAGCTTACCCTTGATAAACTGGAAAAGACATATGGAAAGGGTACCATAATGAAAATGGATGACAGTGTTGTTGAACAGGTGGAAATCATTCCAACCGGTTCCCTTACGCTTGACATTGCCCTGGGAACGGGAGGATTGCCAAAGGGCCGGATAGTTGAAATTTACGGTCCGGAATCTTCGGGCAAAACCACGCTGGCCATTCATGCCATCGCCAATGTTCAAAAACAGGGAGGGACTGCTGCTATTATTGACGCTGAGCACGCTTTTGACCGTTTGTACGCCCAAAAATTAGGAGTGAATGTCAAGGAACTGCTGCTTTCTCAACCCGACAACGGAGAGCAGGCTCTTGAAATCGCTGATAATCTCATTCGTTCAGGCGCAGTGGACATAGTTGTCATTGACTCTGTGGCTGCACTTACTCCCAAGAGCGAGATCGAAGGAGAAATGGGTGACTCAAAAATGGGTCTGCAAGCCCGTCTGATGTCCCAGGCTTTGCGTAAGCTTACTGCAAACATTAACCGCACAGGCTGTTGCTGTATTTTTATCAATCAGTTGAGGGAAAAGATAGGGGTTATGTTCGGTAACCCTGAAACCACGACGGGAGGAAATGCGCTTAAATTCTATGCCTCGGTTCGTCTGGATATTCGGCGCATAGGACAATTGAAAGAGGGAGAAGTGGTGGTCGGAAACCGCACCCGTGTTAAGGTTGTGAAAAATAAAATCGCACCTCCTTTCCGTCTGGCTGAATTTGATATGATTTTCGGTGAAGGCATTTCAAAAGTCGGAGAGATCATAGATTTGGGAGTAGAGCATGGTATTGTTCAAAAGAGCGGCTCCTGGTTTAGCTATGATTCAACCAAACTCGGACAGGGACGGGATTCTGTTAAACAGGTATTTGCCGATAATCCTGAACTTGCAGAAGAAATTGAAAACAGGATCAAGGAGGCGCTTAAGCCTGCTGTTGCTCCGGGAACCGAAGCTTAGTTAATTACTGTAAGCCAGGTCAGGCCGCCCTTCTTTCATAAAAAAGAAGGACGGCTTGTTTTTTATGGAAATGAGTTTGACTACCTTTGGAACTTATGTCTTCGAGGCTTATGTTTAAGAGCAACTACCGCATTTTTTTCTGTCTGGTTTTAGTTTATTTTGCATTCGCCTGCGGG
>Ga0206879_1085_pt1 | contig 21878 bp, 15 predicted proteins | sample Alteio_BWOrgCont_5_FD_152897 | JGI IMG/M metagenome (GOLD analysis project Ga0206879, IMG submission 152897) | Enriched cells from forest soil in Barre Woods Harvard Forest LTER site, Petersham, Massachusetts, United States -... | ecosystem: Environmental > Terrestrial > Soil > Temperate forest > O... | reverse complement strand
ACGGTAACTGTAAATTCTATTCCAGCAGTTACTATAACTCCAAACACAGCAGCAATTTGTGCCGGTGGTAGTGGTGCCACTCTCACAGCAGGGGGTGCATTAACTTATGCATGGGCTCCACCTTCGGGCTTAAGCGCCACAACAGGCATCAATGTTACTGCTACACCTACTGCACTAACTACTTATACTGTAACAGGCCAAACTGCTGTAGGATGCTCCAATACAGCTACCGCAACCGTAACTGTAGATGCAGCAGTTACAGCCTCGATCGTGGCAACTAAAAATACAGTTTGTAAAGGAGATTCTACAACCCTGACCGCCTCCGGTGGAGGAACCTATAAATGGAATACTAACTCCACCAATGCAAAGATCACTATATACCCACCTGCAAGCAGCACCTATAGTGTAACAGTAACTCAACTTATTTGTTCAGATATAGCAACCATAGGTATAACCGTAAATGATCCACCATCGCCTTCTATTAGCAAATCAGGCGATACTTTAAAATGTATTCCTGCCGGCTTAACATCATATCAGTGGTACAAAAACGGTGTTCTCTTATCAGGCTCTACCTTTGATACTATTATTTTCATTCCGGGTGCAGCCACTTATAAAGTTGTTGCTACCAATAGCTCCGGTTGTTTTGATTCTGCATTCTACACAACGAAATCGCCATTGGGAATTAACGCGATTTCGTTTGACGATCAAATACTCATTTACCCTAACCCGACAAACGGAAACCTGCACATCGATTGTTCCATACCGGATGATGATTACGTAATTTCTCTTAGCGATGTTTTAGGGCAAACACTGTATACAAGCAAAATTCATATCTATAGTACTTACTCAGCTAACTTAAATATGTCTGGCTATTCTCCGGGTGTTTATATACTAAGCATAAAGAGTAATACTTCCTTTACTCAGAAAAAAATAATGCTCAGTAGATAAGTGCGAGTTGTCATTTAAGGAGCACAGCTCACCAGATTGTAGACATTTTTCCGGACCTTACATCCATCAAATACAAACAAGTATTTAATAATAGCTTTTGAGCCTGGAATCCTTTTCCAGCAAAAGAAGTACTCCAAATTAAAATTCGACCCATACCTTATCCTATATAAATAAAACCAATAGGATCACCATTAGGAATAGTTTAGTTTGTAAACCATTAACTAAACAAACTATATTTGATCGTTCTTATCCCTATGCATCCTAAAGAGGTTTCTATATTTGAAATAGAAGAGTTTTCCTTCGGCAGAAAATTCGGGCTGCTTGGCAGGCTATACCATACATTCCTTGCAGAGAACCTTAAACACCTTGGTATACAAAAACACTTTTCAGTTTTAGTTCTACTCGATAGAATGGGAGACCATTGCAGTCAAAAATTTATTGCAGACACCTTGCATATTGACAAAACAATGATGGTGGGTGTTTTAGATGACCTTGGAAGTAAGGGATTTATTAAACGTATTAGTAACCCAAGCGACAGAAGAGAATATTGGATACAACTTACCCCAAAAGCAAAAAAGCACATGCCCGAAATAAAAAAGACAGTAAATACTATTAACAAAACTATCCTGAAAGAATTAACCAGTAAGGAAATAAAGGATTTCCATAATAGGCTTAATACTATTTATCACAACCTTACTCAGCTTAAAAAACCGATAAAAAAGAAAAGGACATCTCAGCTAGCTCTTGCAGCCGGCTTGCTCCTTATCATTCCCACATTTAGTTATTCACAAACCTCAAAGCCTAAAGATTCAGTGCCCTCTCTAACGCTAGATCAATGTATTAACTACGCCCTTCAAAACCAGCCTGCACTTAATCAATCTATTTTAAATATTGCAGTTGCTAAGACAACGAACAAAATTAATTTGGCAGGATGGCTACCTCAACTAAATGCCTCAGGTAATCTTACGCACTATTTTCAATTACCAACTTCGTTTGAAGCAAACCCGGTAGCTGGAGGACCAGTAATACCAATTCATTCAGGGATAAGCAATACTTTTATTCCCGAATTATCTGCAACCCAGGTTATTTTTAATCCGCAAGTTTTGTATGCAGCGAAAACCGCCTCTTTATATGTAAAGCAAGCGCAGCAAGCATCAGATAGCGCCAAAATTTATCTTTTGGCAGCGGTTAGTAAAGCATTCTACAACCTGCTTCAAACATTCGAGCAAATAGGTGTATTAAAAGAAGATACTACACGCCTTGGCAGAACTGTTACAGATGCCTACAACCAATACATAGGAGGAATTGTCGATAAGACTGATTATGAAGAAGCCATCATAACGCTCAACACTTCAAAAGTTCAGCTAAAACAACAAACTGAAAATATTGCACCTCAATATGCTTCGTTAAAAGAGGTAATGGGCTTTCCTCCTGAAAAGCAATTTAACGTAGTGTTTGATACCACGCAAATGATGAAGGATATTACCTTCGATACTGCCCAGGTATTAAAGTATGAAAACCGCATTGAATACCAACAGATAGAAACAGAAAAGAAGATTCAGCACGAACTTACGAGCTATTACAGACTTTCATTCTTGCCGAGCTTGTCTGCTTTTTATAACTACATTGACGAGTACGAAAACAATAGCTTTTCAAATCTCTTCTCAGCTGCCTACCCTTACTCTTACATTGGATTATCCTTAAACCTTCCCATATTCACTGGCTTTTCACGACTGGAAAGCATACACAAATCGAAACTAGAAGAACAAATAGTGGACCTGCAGGAATTTAGTTTGAAGTCGAGAATATATTTAGAATATACAACTGCTTTAGCTAATTACAGGAGCAATCAGTATGATTTAAGCATGATGAAAGACAATGCAACCCAGGCAAAAAGCGTATATGGTATAGTATATCTTCAATATAGACAAGGTATCGTAGCTTATCTGAATATGATCGTTGCCGAATCAAACCTTATATCTGCTGAAATTGGCTATATAAATGCATTATTCCAATTAGAATCCAGTAAGATCGATCTTGAAAAAGCACTTGGTCTGATACCTTATAATACCAATACTACAACTCATTAAAATGAATCCTTCTATGAATAACAGAATAGCATTGTATATAGCCTTTGCAGTTTGCATATCGCTCTTTTCCTGCAGTTCACCGCAGCCCCCAAAGAACCCACCCGTGCCGGTTAACCTGTATACAGTAAGTTCATCAACTGTAACTTATTTTGATAAATACCCTGCTAATACTGTTGCTCTTAGCCAGGTTGATCTGCATCCGGAAGTACAGGGATATATTACAGAAATAGATTTTGTAGAAGGAAGCCATGTAAAGAAAGGACAAAAGCTATATGAAATTGATCAACGCCTCTTCCAGGACGCCTATGACCAGGCAAAAGCTAATGTAGATGTAGCCGTTGGCAACCAAACACAAGCCCAGCAAGATGCTGACCGCTATGTTTCTTTAAGTAAACAAGATGCGGTTGCTAAGCAAACACTTGATCATGCTGTCGTTGCCTTAGATAATGCAAAAAACTCAGTTAAAGCTGCAGAGCAGGCACTTAAGATGGCGGCAACCAATTTAACCTACTCTATAATTTCAGCTCCCTTCGATGGAAGCATTGGCATAAGCCAGGTAAGACTCGGTAATTTGGTGACAGTTGGTAATACTTTGCTTAATACCATTTCTACCGATGATCCTATGGGTGTTGATTTTTTAATATCTGAAAAACAATTGCAACACTTTGAGGATTTGAAAAATGCAAAAACAGATGCTACTGATTCATTATTCACTATCATACTTCCAAATGGAGCTATTTATCCCCAAATGGGAAAGCTTTCAATCATAGATCGTGCTATTGATCCACAAACAGGAACTATAAGAGTAAGGGTTGTTTTCCCGAATCCCGATTTTTCTTTAAAACCAGGTATGAGTTGTGTACTGAGGGTACATAACCAAGAAACTACTCCACAAATTATTGTCCCAAGCCGTGCTGTAGTAGAACTTATGGGAGAGTATTTTGTTTACATAGCTAAAGATACTATGGCTCGAAATGCAGATGACTCAACCAAAACGCATCCTGCAACGATGGCTATTCAAAAGAAGGTACAGTTAGGACAAACGATTGCACCGAATGTAATTATTAAGGGGGGCATTAAAGACGGAACAAAGATAGTTGTAGATGGTGTACAATCATTGCATACAGGTTCGCTTATATCATTAGGGCAAAAGCCTGAAGGTAAGGATGGAGCAGCGGCAGGTGGCAATGGTTCTGAGCATAAGAAAGACGGAAAGAAGAATGGAAACTAGTTTAATATTCTTAATTGACCAATAAGCTATTATGATTGCTGACGTATTTATAAGAAGACCTGTTACTGCAATAGTCGTATCGCTTGTATTAGCTTTTATTGGCGGTATTTGCATTCTTAATTTACCTGTCAACCAATACCCGGACATAACACCACCTGTTATACAAGTTACGGCGCAATATACCGGAGCCGATGCACAGACGGTAGAACAAACGGTTGCCACCCCTATTGAAGAGCAGATCAATGGATCGCATGGCATGGAGTACATGCAAAGCAACAGCGCCAATAACGGGCTAATGACGATCAATACCACATTTAAGGTGGGTACCAATATTGATATTGCTACCCTGGATGTTCAAAACCGTGTAAGCATTGCGACTCCATTACTCCCGGCTGCTGTAAGCCGTTTAGGTCTTCCTGTTCGTGCATTAAACCCAAGTGCATTAATGCTGGTAGCTCTCTATTCGCCTAAAGCTACACACAACATTACATTCTTAGATAATTACACCAATATCTTTATCCAGGATGCCTTGCTGCGTGTACCGGGCATAGGTGCCATTACAACGGGTGCAGATAACTTCAGTATGCGTATCTGGCTCAACCCGGATAAAATGGCCGCCTACTCTTTGTCACCTACGGACGTTATTAATGCACTGAATGAGCAAAACCTGCAAGTAGCGGCAGGATCTGCAGGTGTGCCCCCTCAACAGAAGACGCAAACATACGAATTGAGCATACTCGTAAACGGCAGATTAAACCAGGTATCTGAATTTGAAAAAATTGTTGTAAAATCTATACCAGACTCTGGCAAACTGGTTTATTTGAAAGATGTTGCCAAGGTAGAATTGGGGAAATTCACCTATTCAAGCAATTCATATGTAGATGGTAACCGCGCATCAATTCTTACACTTTATCAAACCCCCGGCAGTAACGCATTACAAACAGCCAGTGCCGTAATTAAGGAACTTGAAGTACTAAAGAAATCTTTTCCGGCGGATGTAGATTATAACATACCCTTTGAAACTGTAACCGTAGTTAAAGTTTCTATGCAAGAAGTGGTTCAAACACTTTTGATAGCCCTTTGCCTGGTAGCATTTGTAGTATTCTTATTCCTTCAGAACTGGAGGGCTACGCTTATTCCTGTACTGGCTATTCCCGTTTCCATCCTGGGTACATTCGCGTTTTTTATTCCTTTAGGGTTTACCATCAATACCCTTACCATGTTTGGTTTTGTACTGGCTATAGGAATTGTAGTAGATGATGCCATTATAGTGGTGGAAGCCGTTCAACATTATATGGATTCGCAAAAACTACCCGTTAAGGAAGCCACCACTCGTGCGATGAAAGACATTTCTGCACCTGTAATTGCCATTGCGCTTATTCTTGCTTCTGTATTTGTACCGGTAGGATTTATTCCCGGTATTGTTGGGCGTCTCTATCAACAGTTTGCAATAACTATTGCTGTATCTATAGTGCTTTCAGCTTTCATTGCACTATCACTTACACCAGCATTATGTACACTACTACTAAAGCCACATACAGAGGACAAAAAAGCAAACTGGCTGGATAAGTTATTCGCCCGATTTAATAAATGGTTCGATTCGATAACCAATAAATATTCAAATGGAGTACAAAAGGGAATTCACAAATCGAGATATGTAATTATTTTGTTGCTATGTATTGGTATTGCTACTTTCTTTTTGTTTCAGCATAAACCATCCGGATTTATTCCGAGCGAAGATGACGGACTTATCTATGTTACATACGAATTACCTGAGGCTTCATCTACCACTGAGTCTGTAGATGTAATGTCTCAGTTAATGAAGGTGGTTTCTACAACTCCCGGCGTAGAACATTATGCCGCTTTAGCAGGATTTAATGTAATTACCGGCGCAACAAAATCAAACAGCGGCACCATTTACTGCCAGTTAAAGCCCTGGGATGAACGTAGCGAATCTGCTCAACGAATACCGAAGATCATTGATGTAATACGTCAACGCATTGATAGCGCCAATGTTAAAAATGCAAACGTTGTAGTTATACCTCCTGCACCTATACCGGGTATAGGACAAACAGCGGGATTCAGCTTCCAGATAGAACAACGCAATACCAATGATGATGTGCAAGCATTTGAAAAAGTAGTAAATAATTTTGTAGCTGAAGCTAATAAAAACCCCGCCATCACTAGTGCATTCAGTTATTATTCAGCGCATACACCTAGTTATAACCTGACGGTAAACAGGGAAAAATGCAAAAAAATGGGTGTCCTTATTTCGGACGTATTTACAGCCATACAGGTTTATATGGGTAGTTATTATGTAAACGACTTCACCTTATATAATCGCACTTTCCACGTAGTTGTACAAGCTGATACCACCTATCGCAGAATGATATCTAATATGGATAAGTACTATGTAAAGAACCAATCAGGAGAAATGCTCCCATTAAGTTCACTTATCAGTTACCAACCTACGGAAACAGCGCCATTATTGTCTCACTTCGATATTTTCCGTTCCGCAGAAGTGGATGGATCTTCGCCCGAAGGATATAGTAGCGGTCAATCTATTGACGCCTTGAAAGATTTAGCAGATAAGTATTTACCACAAGGATATGGATATGATTTTTCCGGCTTGAGTTATGAAGAAATACAAGCCGGAACACTTACTGTATATATTTTTTTATTCTCATTACTCTTTGTATTTCTTTTCCTTGCTGCTCTATATGAAAGCTGGTCTGTACCATTTTCCGTATTGCTGGCAGTACCTATAGGGGCTTTTGGTGCTATACTTACATTAATATGTATACCAAGCCTTACAGATAATGTATATGCTCAAATAGGTTTAATAACTCTTATAGGGCTTGCGGCTAAGAACGCCATACTTATAGTTGAGTATGCTAAAGTACGTGTAGATAGTGGCGAAGACCTTATACAATCTACCATTGATGCTGTAAGACTGCGTTTACGACCTATCATCATGACTTCTTTGGCATTTATCCTGGGTGTTATGCCATTGGTATTTGCAAGTGGTGCAGGTGCTGTAGCGCGCAGAACAATTGGAGTTACCGTACTTGGTGGAATGGTTGCGGCTTCATCCATCGCAATATTTATTGTACCTGTACTTTTTGTGGTTATTGTTAAAGTGGCATATGGTAAAAAACAATTAGAATACCTCGCAACACATAAGGATGAAATAGCGGCAAAAGCAAAAGAAGAGAATTCCATCTAAACAATCATGATTGCTGATACATTTATAAGAAGGCCTGTTACAGCAATAGTTATAGCCCTTGTTATAGTTATACTGGGTGGTATATGCATATTTACTCTTCCGATAAATCAGTATCCTAACATTACGCCTCCGGGTGTATCTGTCAGCACCAACTATACAGGTGCAGATGCCCAAACCGTAGAACAAAATGTCGCCACACCACTGGAAGAAGCCATAAATGGGGTGCAAGGCATGGAATATATTACGAGTAATAGTACCAGCACCGGGGCATTATCTATAAGTACCACATTTAAAGTTGGCACCAATGTTGACATTGCAGCATTAGATGTTCAAAACCGGGTGGGTATTGCCACTCCTTTATTGCCCTCTGACGTAAGCCGGTTAGGAGTAACAGTGCGAGCAAAGAACACCAGTGCTTTAATGATGGTAGCTATTTATTCTCCGAAAGGCACGCACAACATTACCTTTTTAGATAATTACAACAATATCTATTTAATGGATGCCTTACTCCGTGTTCCCGGTGTGGGAGATATAACTACCCGCGCGGATAACTTTAGTATGCGTGTATGGATGGACCCGGAAAAAATGGCATCCTATTCTATAACTCCAGCAGATATAAAGAATGCTTTAAACGAGCAAAACATAGAAGTGGCAGCGGGTGCTGTTGGCGCACCTCCTCAGGAATCAAGCCAGACGAGTGAAATGACTGTTCTGGTAAATGGCCGCTTAAATAAGGTTTCTCAGTTCGAAAACATTGTGGTTAAAACCATGCCTGCTACCGGTGAAATGGTTTACCTGAAGGACGTTGCCAGGGTAGAGTTAGGTAAGTTTACTTTTTCGAGCAACTCCTTTGTAGATAGTATACGCGCCTCTTTTTTGTTGATCTACCAAACACCTACAAGTAATGCCCTGGATGTGGCAAATGGAGTATATGCAGCTCTGGAAAAATTAAAAAAGACCTTTCCGGAAGATGTTGAATATAAAGTACCTTTTGAAGCGGTTACTATTGTAAAGGTTTCTATGCAGGAAGTATTAAATACCTTGATCATCGCATTATTGCTTGTTGCATTTGTAGTCTTTCTTTTTCTTCAAAACTGGCGCACTGCTATAATTCCTATCCTGGCCATTCCCGTTTCCATTATAGGAACGTTTATACTTTTTGTTCCATTAGGCTTCACCATAAATACACTTACCATGTTTGGTTTTGTATTGGCAATAGGTATTGTAGTAGATGATGCTATTATTGTTGTAGAAGCAGTACAGCATTACATTGATGTAGAAAACATGTCGGCCATGGATGCAACTAAACACGCCATGAAAGATATTACAGCACCGGTCATTGCAGTTGCACTTATCCTGGCTGCCGTATTTGTTCCTGTGGCTTTTATTCCGGGTATTGTGGGTCGTTTGTACCAACAGTTTGCAATTACTATTGCAGTATCTATTCTTATCTCTGCTTTCATTGCTTTGTCATTAACCCCTGCATTATGTACCCTAATTTTAAAACCCCATCGCATTGACGAAAAGTCGAGAGGGATAAACAGATTTTTCTACCTTTTTAATACTTGGTTTGCCAGGCTTACAAAGTCATATTCAAATGGAGTAAAGCGTGGAATTGAGAAATCAAAATATGTGGTAGTAGTGTTAATTTGTATTGGTGTCGCTACGTTCTTCCTGTTTAAAATCAAACCCTCAGGATTTATTCCTAATGAAGATGTGGGCCGTTTACAGGTTACTTATGAATTACCTGAGGCCTCATCTACCACTCAGTCTGTAGATTATATTAAGAAACTGATGAATGTGGTGGGGCATACGCCGGGAGTATTGCATTATGGAGCCCTGTCAGGATTGAATGTAAGTAACGGAGCTGCCAAGTCTAATAGCGGTACCATATTTGTTCAGCTAAAACCCTGGGATGATAGAAAAGAACCTAACGAGCAGGTATCGGGTATCACTACCGGTATAATAGCTGAAATGTATAAACGTGCAGCACAGGCAGGCTTAAAAAATGGAAAAATAAATATACTTCAGCCGGGTTCTATCCCGGGCATAGGGCAATCTGCCGGGTTTGCATTCCAGATCGAACAACGCAACACGAATGATGATGTGCATGAATTTGAAAAAGTGGTGAATAAATTTGTTGCGGCGGCAAATAAAAACCCTGCTATTTCGCGTGCTATAAGCTATTATTCAGCACATACGCCAAGCTATGATCTTACCGTAGACAGAGACAAGTGTAAAAAAATGGGTGTGAATATTACCGATGTATTCTCGACAATTCAATCTTACATGGGCAGCTCCTATGTAAATGACTTTACATTATATAACCGCACCTATCACGTGGTTATACAAGCAGATACCATATACCGCAGGGTGGTAAGCGACATGGATAAATATTATGTCAGAAATCAGAGCGGAGAAATGCTCCCACTTAGTTCCCTCATTACATACCAACCAATTGCTGCTGCGCCGGTAATACCTCACTTTAATATTTTCCGCGCTGCTGAGGTAGATGGCAGTTCGGGAGCGGGATATAGCACCGGACAGACAATAGATGCCCTGGAAGAGGTTGCAGCCAAGGTATTACCCAGAGGATATAGCTATGAATGGTCTGGATTAAGTTATGAGGAGATCGTTGCCGGTGGACAAACCATATACATTTTTATGTTTTCATTGATCTTCGTTTTTCTCTTCCTGGCTGCATTGTATGAAAGCTGGTCAGTACCATTTTCCGTAATGCTAGCTGTACCCATAAGCGCATTCGGAGCCATACTTACCCTTACATGTATCCCAGCCCTAAGCAACAATGTGTATGCGCAAATCGGTTTAATAACTCTTATAGGCCTAGCTGCTAAGAACGCCATCCTTATAGTAGAATATGCCAAAGTACGTGTAGATAGTGGAGAGGACCTTATCCAATCTACCATTGATGCTGTTTCGCTTAGACTGCGCCCTATTATTATGACTTCATTGGCATTCATTTTTGGTGTACTACCATTGGCACTGGCAACAGGGGCAGGAGCTGTTGCCCGTAAAACCATAGGATGGACCGTTTTAGGCGGAATGCTCGCCGCTTCCTCCATTGCAATATTTATAGTTCCAGTGCTCTTTGTTGTTATTGTCAAAATAGCTTATGGCAAAAAGCAACTCGAATATCTGGCTCTGCATCGTGATGAATTAACGAATAAACCCAAGAATCATGAATAACCAGAACGCTAATCTTCCTGAGGATAATGATGACAAAGATCCTGAAGTAAAGAAGCCAAAATTTTGGGGTTCTATTTATATTGTGTTAGGCATTGGCGGTCTTAGTTTTTCGATTTACACCTTATTAGATAGCTTCGGCACAGTTCCACTTTATGGAACGGTAACAGCCAGTGTATTAGTTGGCGCACTATCTATATTCTTTATTTTTTACGGGTACAGAATATTTACCAGAGATTACTAATTCAATGAATCTTCTTTAGCTATTTTGTCCAGTACTAAGGGCAGTTTTTTATTCAATTGCTTCTTCCAGCCCATACCCATTACAAAACTTACTATCACCAACTTTAATCCTTTAAAGCCCGTATGTTCCATTTCAAGGGTTGTTCCTCCGCATATGGGAGTAAGTTTAAAACTTAAAACTGTATCTAGTTGAGCAAAAATTCCTTTAACTGCCCTATCTGCAGTTTCGGAATGTATGCCTGCACAGGCAAGAGTCTTCTCTCCACTCGCATAACCCTTATAGGTATATGCAATATGCTTCAATGGTTCTAAGGCTGTTATGGTACAGTAGGTAATGCCGTCCCAACCCTTCTGAGGTGCCATTCTGAATGTAAACTCCTGCTCTAGAGCCAGAGTCAGATCATTTTCCATGAACCACTTACCTAATAATTTAGCATCTGTTAAAGCTCGCCATACTTGCTCTTGTGTGTAGGGCAAATACGATTTTATGCGTACTGCTCTTTCCATAATTATCTTAGTGTTTTAGCATTCTGCAAAGTTTATTTGACTTCTTATAAAATACCGATTTGTTGCTATAATTGAAAATGAGGTTTATTATTAATAATAAAATTGTATAGCCAATCCTCTATAACCATAGTCCATCCTTGTTCACACTTATCATAACATTCCTGTTCGGGAACAAGACCTTCGTGTGTAAAATGGAGAACAGTTTTATTGCCCTTAGTGCTTATCTCAAAAATCATTTTTGTATTTGCCCATTCATGTTGATCCTTTTTTAGCCAATACAAGGTACTATCGGTAACAAGCCATACGATTTTTTTAGCCGGAACAACTTCAACTAGTTTCTGTTTTGAATAATGAGCGCCCTGATGATGAATGATGAATTCATCATCCAATTTCTTACTACTCCCTTCTAAATCCTTACCACCCCACCATTTTGCAACATCGTTCGTAATGTCACTGAAAACTTCCTCAGGTGATTTAGAAACTTCAATTGTTGCAGAAAAACTTCTGTTTTGCATTTTATAGCTTTTTATGTTTTTTATTTAAAATAGTTTCCAATTTTTTCAGCTTACTTTCCCAGAATTTGTCAAAATAGTCAATGAAGCCCTGCAACTCGTTAAACCCGTCTTGCTTAAGAGTACAGTAGCGCTCTCTGCCGATATCTGTAATAGAAATAAAGCCCGCATTGTACATAATTTTTATATGTTTCGAAACCGCAGGGCGGCTCATTTCAAAGTTCTCGGCCAAAGAATTTATTGACAGGCTATCTTTCGAAAGCAGGTGCAAGATTTGCCTACGACTCGGGTCGGCAATTACCTGAAAAGCATCAAGCGTTTGTGTTTGCATTAGAAGAAAAATTTATACGTTCAATCATTCGGTTCATACAATAATCCCAACCATGGTTGTGATCATCGAAGTCTTTTAGAGTACTGAAGCCATTGTGCTTCAGATGTAATTCAGTTCCGCCATTTTTACTTGTAAGGGTCCAGGTAACTACAGAATCGACGGTAAATTCCGTTTCACTTATTCCCTTGCGCCACGAATAAGAAAGCAGTTTTTGAGGAATAACCTCCAATACCTGACAATAAGCATCGATTTTGGCTTTGTTTATAAACTGAAATTTTTGACCGACAACCAGTTTAAAATCAGACTTCATCAACCACTGTTCAATGAGTTCAGGCTTGGTAAGGTATTCCCACACTTCGTTAGGAGGCTGTTGGAAAAACCATGTTTTAAGAACGTCCTTTTGCATAATAATCTAATTTAAAAGATTGGCAATTTTTTTAATATTCTGAAGCCAGCCCGTATCCATAACTGAAAATATCTGCAACATTGCCTCATCGGTAGCAAAACCATTATGTTCAAGCAGTAACTCTGTTCCTTTATCCTTAGGCATTAATGTCCACATTACAGTTGAATCGAGCGTTGTTTTACCTGAGTTAGGTCCACCCTTCCAGGTATAGACCAATTTTTTATTGGGTACAAGTTCTAAGACCTTGCAATATATTATTCCGTCGAAATTGAAATTGGGCATCGGCTTTGCCCTGAATTGAAATTCATTTCCTACGATGGGTTTAAAATCGTTAGGCATTAACCATTCGGCCATTAGATCGGACTTGGTTAAATAGTCCCACACTATTTCGGGCTTGTGAGAATAAAAGAATGTGTGCTTAATGCTTTTCATATTATGTAACTTTAAAGTTACGCAAATATATATGTAACTTTTGAGTTACGTATCTTATTTTAACAAGTTTCTGAAAAGCGGTCATCAAACCACCTGATAATGAATTAATTAAAAAAATAAAACTTTATTTAGGTAAGGAAAAATGAAACGTAGCACCTTCGTTAACCTTTGCTTCCGCCCAAACTTTACCGCCGTGCTTGCTGATTATCTTTGCCACTATAGCCAGGCCAACACCTGTACCCTCAAACTCGGCCTGTGAATGCAAACGCTGAAACACCCCGAATAATTTATTGGCATATTGCATATCAAACCCTACACCATTATCCGCCACAGAAATAGTAACTGCATCGTTATCCTCTTCAGAAGAGATTTTTACATGAGGATTCTTTTGCTTTGAAGAGTATTTAACTGCGTTTGAAACGAGATTGAACACTACCTGATGAAGTAAGCTATCATCTCCCTTAACAATAGGGAGCTTACCTATATCTATCATTGCCTTGTGAGGTGCTTGCTTAGCTATTTCTACTGTTATTTCATCTAGCAGTTTACGGATATCTACATTTGCTTTAACTAATTCCTGCCTGCCTAACCTCGAGAATGAGAGCAAATCCTCTATAAGCACCCCCATTCTTTCGGCATTGTGTCGTATGGTTTGAATAACTTGCGCACCATCCTCGTCTATCTTTGTAGAGTAATCCTCGCTAAGGATCTTTGCAAAGCCATTTATCGCCCGAAGAGGTGCCCTTAAATCATGAGAAACAGAATAGGAAAAGGATTCCATTTCTTTGTTCGCACTTTGCAATTGATCTTCTATTTGTTTCCGTTTTGTAATATCGTTAAAGAGAATTGCGACTTGCATATTTTTAGGATCTCCGAAACGAAAAGCATAAACATCATACCATCGGTGTAACTGCTCAGCCCTATTCTCAAATCGAATTGATTCGCCCGTCATTGCAATCTTACCATAGATTTCAAACCAATGTTCTTCATGATCCGGAGCGAATTCACGCATACGTTTACCCACCGCATTAATAAGCCCTGTTTGTTTTTCAAACGACGCATTTATTTCTAAAAACCGATAATCAAGCGGTTTCCCTTGTTCATTGAAAATCATCTCAATTATGCAAAACCCTTCGTCAATAGAATCAAAGAGTATTCTGTATTTTTCTTCTGCACTTACAATAGTCTTCATATATTCTAACAATAACAGTTTAAGTTAATGATTATAAGATATATATCAAATATATCTATATCTAAAAGGAGTCAAACAAAAATTGACTTGGTTCGTTATTAAGTGCTGTATTTCAGGGCGAAAATCGGTAGATACAATCGTTTTCCGTGAGCCGATATTGTTAGCTCAAAAGAAAAACTCACAATTTATGGGGTTAGTTTTACCTGGAGGAGAGAGGGGGATTGCCTGCGGCCATCCTGGAGGGGTAGCTTCAAACAAAATGCCACAGGCTATGCCTTCTGTCTTTTTTGTCTATCTGTCTTACAAAGCAAGCTTTGCCGACAAAAACAAAAAAGCCACATTTCCGTGGCACTTTGTTTGGCGGAGAGAGGGGGATTCGAACCCTCGGTACCCTTGCGAGTACAACAGTTTTCGAGACTGCCGCATTCGACCACTCTGCCATCTCTCCGTTTGTTTTTCGAGGCCACAAAAGTAAAATTTCCTTTGTTCTATTGGCTCTTACTACGCACAATTTTTAGCTAACTTTGCAGCTAATGGACCTAAAAGATCAGCTGAAACCTATCGTATCCTCTTTACCTGAGTTACCCGGGGTATACCAGTATTTTGATGAAGAAGGCACCATACTGTATGTTGGCAAAGCAAAAAACCTAAAAAAAAGGGTTAGCTCCTACTTTCAAAAGGAGCATGATAATGCCAAGCTTAACCTGCTGGTAAGAAAGATAAACAGCATTAATTATATAGTTGTAAAAACAGAGTGGGATGCATTGTTGCTTGAAAACAGTCTGATAAAGAAACATCAACCACGGTACAATGTAATGCTTAAGGATGATAAGACCTATCCTTGGATATGTATAAAAAAAGAACCTTTCCCCCGAATATTCTCTACACGTAAGGTCATTAAAGATGGCTCAGAGTATTTTGGGCCTTATGCATCTGTAACCTTAATGAAAACAGTACTTGAGTTTGTGCGCAAACTCTACCCCTTGCGTACCTGCAGCCTTAACCTGACAGATGAAAATATTAAAAAGAAAAAGTTCAAGCGCTGTCTTGAATATCACCTGGGCAATTGCAAAGGCCCCTGCGAAGCATTACAAACTAAAGAAGATTACGATTATTCTATATCACAGATAAGGCAGATCATAAAGGGTAATATACACAGTGTTATACGTTACCTTAAAGACCAAATGGATGAACAGGCTGGCAAATGGGAATTTGAAAAAGCTCAACAGTTAAAAGAGAAACTGGAACTACTGGAAAAATATCAAAGCCATTCTGCAGTTGTAAGCCCAACTATCAGCAATGTAGATGTATTTACGTTTCTATCGGATGAAAAAAGTGGATACGTAAATTATCTTAAAATAGTAAATGGTGCCATTATACAATCTCACACAATAGAACTAAACAAAAAACTGGATGAAACCCCGGAAGAACTTCTTTTAATGGGCATTGCAGACCTTAGAGAAAGATTCGGAAGTGATTCCTCTGAAATTTTATTATCGCAGTCTATAGAGGCAGAAGTACCAGACGCAACAGTAATTGTTCCTCAAAAGGGCGACAAAAGGAGATTAATCGAGCTATCTGAAAATAACCTTAAATACTACATCAGAGAAAAACAAATGCTGGCCAGTCTCAGCTCTCCTAAAAAGCGTGAAGATGAAAAACTGGAGCAGATGAAGAAGGACTTGCAATTAAAAGAATTACCCCATAGAATAGAGTGTTTTGATAATTCAAATATACAAGGTGCATTTCCTGTAGCAGCCATGACTGTTTTTGTGAATGGAAAGCCCAGCAAGAAAGATTACAGGCACTTTAATATTCGCACTGTGGTGGGGCCAGATGACTTTGCATCTATGGAAGAGGTTATATACCGCCGTTATAAGCGAGCCCTGGAAGAAAAGCAGCCCCTACCCCAACTTATTGTTATAGATGGCGGTAAGGGACAATTAAGTTCAGCTTTAAAAAGTTTAGAGTCTTTAGGGCTTTCAGATAAAATTGGAATAATTGGAATAGCTAAAAAACTGGAAGAGATATACTTTCCTGGAGATTCAATACCCCTTTATCTTGATAAGCGATCAATAACACTTAGAATTATACAACAGATACGTGATGAGGCCCATAGGTTTGGCATTACCCATCACAGAAAACGCCGTAGCAAAGGAGCTATTCAATCTTCGCTAAATGGTATTGAGGGTATAGGAGAAAAAACCGCCGAAAAATTATTAAAAACATTTGGCTCGGTAGCACGTCTAAAAAAGGCTTCATTAGAAGAAGTATCAAAAATTATAGGCGAGGAAAAAGCACGTAAGCTTTTGAATACATTATCTCAAGCGGATGGAGTGAGCCCCAAAATTAAGGCTTAAATAAAAAGGATATACCCTTACTGGAATCGTGCTTTTGCAATTCCTTTATACCCAGAGCTAGCTTAACAAAAGCTTGCAGTCCTTGCTTTTTAAGCCAAACCAATGCTTCATCATCACCATTCATATAATTGGCCACTGCCGCCCATCCAAATTCCTTCTTTTGCATCAACAGGCGCACTGCCGATCTGCTGCCACCTACAGCATCATCAAAAACAGCCAGCATCTTATCATTTTTCAAAAGCCATTCGATAGAATTTTTATCAGCCTTAAGGGCACCTTCAAGCTGTTTAAGGGGCTTACATTCATCGTTCAGTAACTTCTGAGCCTTTTTGTCGCCCATAAGGGCTAAACTTAGTAGTTCTATTTGTTTCTCCGAATAAATCATTTTTTACATTTGCACTATAAAAAAGTCTAAGTTTAGACAAATTTAAATCATAACTCCATATGAGAAAAATTATTATTGCTTCTACAGCATTTTCTTTGGTCTGCCTTGCAGGATTTTCACAATCTACGGTTCCTGGTTCAAGTCCTACCAATTCAAGCCCAACTACAACTAGTCCAACCAACCCTACTAATTCAAGTCCTACTAGCACCAGCCCAACAAAGGTAGCTCCTACTAATACATCTGGTTCAACCAAAACTAATCCTAGCTCCACTACTCCATCAGGTTCAAATTCTCATTATGCTAATGGAGCCGATAAAAATTTTCACTTTGGAATAAGTGTTGTTCCGGGTCTCTTTTGGCTCTCTCCTGGCACTACTAATAATACTGGTAATGGAGTGGGCTTAGGATTCGCCTTTGGTATCAACCTTGAATTCTATTTTACCCAGAACTATGGATTTGTTACAGGACTAGACCTTGCTAATATACCAGGCTATTATACAAATACTGCGACATATACCAATGCATCTGGAACTGTTGATTCTACCATAAATTCTAAACATCAGTATGCTATGCAATATGTTGAAATACCATTATTACTTAAATTCAGAACTCTGCCTATTGGCTTATTCAGATACTTTGCCATAGCAGGCTTTAATCCGGGCATAAGAACAAGCTCTAAAGATGATCTTACGGTAAGTGGTAGTGCATCTAGAAGCGCAAGTGACATAGATATAAATAACCAAACAAGTATTATAAGGTTAGCCTATGTATTTGGCGCCGGTGTTGAATATAATATAGCCGGAACAACTTCATTGCAGGGTATTATAAGTTATGATGCAGGATTCCTTAATGTAAATACTGGCTCAAATAATGGTAATGTAACCTCAAAAGGTATTACGTTAACATTAGGAGTGCTATTCTAACAATGAAGATTGCCCTTGCCCAGATCAACTTTCATGTAGGCAATCTTCCTTCGAACGCAGGAAAAATAAAAGAATGCATAGCCTCGGCAAAGAAGTCAGGCGCGGATATGGTTGTTTTTTCAGAACTGGCCATTTGCGGGTATCCGCCTAAAGATCTCTTATTCCACGAAAGCTTTATTACAGCTTGCGAAAAAACCGTTAAAGAGCTAGCTGCAGAATGTGTAGGAATAGCTGCAGTTGTAGGAGTTCCGGTGAAGAATAAAGATAAAAGAGGTAAACCCCTTTTTAATGCGGCAGTATTGCTTGCAGACGGCAATATCCTGGCCGAAGTACATAAGTCACTCATCCCGAATTACGACGTATTTGACGAATACAGATATTTTGAACCCGCGGAAAAGAATGAGCTGATTACTTATAAAGGACTTAAAATTGGGCTCACTATTTGTGAAGATATATGGTTCCAGCTTCCGGATGCAAATGGCCGGTACCTCTATAAAAACTCACCTATTGATGATATCGCGGGGCAAAAACCAGATTTCATAATCAATATTTCTGCTTCACCATTTTCATATACCCAAGCGGGGGAACGCAAGAAAGTTTGTGAGACTGTTACCAAAAAGTGCAACGCTCCTCTCTTATACCTTAATACTCTTGGTGCAAATACTGACCTGATATTTGATGGTGGCTCCATAGTAATGGATAGCGATTCGACTATCGTTAATGAAATGGAATATTTTACCGAAGGCTTATCTATGTATGAAGTTCTTCCGGGTAAAAAAGTAAAAGTAGTGACCGGAGTACAAAACCATGCAGATCATGATCCTGCTAAGTTGATACATGATGCACTTGTGCTTGGTATACACGATTATTTCAGAAAGAACAATTTACGCAAAGCAACACTTGGCTTATCAGGTGGCATTGATTCAGCAGTGGTACTGGCATTAGCAGCAGAAGCATTGGGTAAAGAAAATGTCCATGCCATCATAATGCCTTCTAAGTATACCTCACCTAATTCACTAACGGATGCAATGGCTCTCATAAAAAATATTGGCTGCTCATTCGAAAGTATTTCTATAGAGCCTGCATTTAAAACACTTACAGAAAGCCTTTCTTCCACATTCAAGAATAAAAAAGCCGACGTTACGGAAGAAAATATGCAGGCAAGGGTAAGAAGCATCCTGCTAATGGCTGTATCTAACAAACTGGGCTACCTTGTACTCAACACATCAAATAAAAGTGAATTGGCAACAGGATATGGCACCTTATATGGTGATATGAGCGGGGCCTTATCCGTAATTGGAGATCTTTATAAGACCATGGTTTATAAACTGGCTGACCATATAAACATCACTAAACCAGGTACAATTCCTGCAAATATTATAACAAAGCCCCCCTCAGCAGAACTAAAGCCCGACCAAAAAGATTCCGATTCTTTACCGGAATATAATATCTTAGACCAAATTCTTTACAATTACATAGAGCTTGAAAAGTCGCCAGAGGAAATAAAAATTGAAGGAGTAAATAATCCACTTATTGAGAAAGTTATAAATATGGTGAACCAAAATGAATATAAACGTAATCAGTTTGCTCCCATCCTTAGAATATCACCTAAGGCATTTGGTGCCGGCAGAAGAATACCAATAGTTGCAAAGTATATTTAAGTTATAATGAAATTAAAGATTCTATATAAACTTACTTTATTAAATGCACTGGCAGGACTACTTTCGCTGGGTGTATTTGCCCAACCATCGAAAATAGATTCACTTACCATGGCTTTAAAAGCTGCTAAGACAGATACAGCCAGGATAAACACCTTGAATAGATTAAGTTTTGAATATGAACATACATCCAAATACCGTATTGCTGATTCCCTGGCAAAAATAGGTTTACAACTGGCAGAAAAAATAGATTTTCAAAAGGGAATTGCGTTTGCAAATACACAAATTGGCTGCATATACAATGACCAGGGTAATTATGATGATGCACTTCAATATTTTGCAAAAGCGTTAACCATCAGAAAAAAATTAAATGACACCAAAGAAGAGGCTTCCATCCTTAACAGGATCGGACTCGCATACCGTGGTGAGGGAGATTACACCCTGGCATTGAGCAATTTTACAGAAGCATTAAAAATATATAACTTATTGAATGATAAGCGCGGCCAGGCCTTTGTACATAATAATATTGGAGATATTTATTCGGAAGAGGGTAAATACCCTGATGCCTTAAAAGAACAATTCCTTGCTCTAAAAACATTCGAAGAGATACAGGATAAATATGGCATGGCAAACACCCATGAATCTATTGGCACAACATACGTATCACAGGGTGATTATACTAAGGGACTGGATGAACAAAAAAACGCGCTAAAACTCAGGCAAGAACTTCGCGATACATCTTATATTGCTAATTCCCTAAGTAATATTGGCCTCATCTATCTTGAGCTAAACAAAGATTCTGTGGCACTGGAATATTACAATCAGGCCATTAAGATAAGAACCACAATTGGAGATACGAATGGGATCGCCATTTCGCTAATTAACATTGGGGGGGCCTATTTTAGTCAGGAGAATTATACTAAAGCACTTGAATACATTAATAACTCCCTTAAGCTTTTTGAAAAGATAGGAAACAAGAAAGGAATTGCAACCTGCCTGGATGCTATAACCCAGATATATGTTATAAAAAAAGATTACCGGTATGCTTTTACATCAGAGAGCAAATATCTTGACCTGGCTCAAAATATAGGTTCTCTGGATTATATAGCCAGTGGTAATCAGAGACTAAGCGATATAAGTGAATTATTAGGCAATTACAAGGATGCATTAAAATACCACAAAGCTTACGCTTCTACCCATGATAGCATCTTTAATAAAGAAAACACTAAAAAGAGTGTAGCAACAGAGATGAACTTTGAGTTTCAAAAAAAGCAGGCTGCTGAAAAAGCCGAACAGGATAAAAAGGACCTGCTTGAGCAGGAGCAGCAAAGGAAACAAAAGCTTATTATTTACTTCATAAGTGGGTTTCTTCTATTAGTATTTTGCTTTGCCCTTTATGCTTATAGAAGCTACTTACAAAAACAAAAGGTTAATCGTGAGCTGGATATTAAGAACCAAAAACTGGAAAGTGCTTATGAGGAATTGGGTGAAAAGAATAAAGATATTACTGATAGTATTAATTATGCCCGAAGAATTCAGAATGCCATTCTGGTACCTAAAGAAGAAATAGCCAATGTACTTGCCGACTTTTTTATCTACTATAAGCCCAAAGACATAGTAAGCGGAGATTTTTATTATTATGCCCATTCGCATGATAACTCAAAAATTATTATTGCAGCAGCAGATTGTACAGGACACGGTGTACCAGGTGCATTTATGAGTATGATCGGGAATGACGTACTTGCACAAATTGTAGTGGAAAAAAATATCACAAAACCATCCGATATACTTAGCAAACTTCATGACGGAATTAGAAAGGCGCTTAAACAAGATACCTCTAAAGTTGAAACCCAGGATGGTATGGATATTGCAATCTGCGCCTTTACGCCTCAAAAAAATGAGGTTGAATTTGCCGGTGCAATGCGTAATCTGTACATTGTTAAAAGTTCAACCGGCGAATTAGAAGAAATTAAAGGTGACAGACAACCTATTGGTGGGGCCAAGGCAGAGAGTGTGATGACCTTTACAAATCATACGGTCAAGCTAAACAAAGGAGACTCATTCTATATTTTTTCGGATGGGTATGCCGACCAATTCGGAGGAGCAAAAAATAAAAAGTTCATGTCGAAAAATTTCGAAAAGCTGCTTACTGAAATAAGAGGTCTCGCAATGCCCGCGCAAGAAACTGTACTAGACACAAAACTAGAAGAGTGGCGTGGAACTAATGAAC
>Ga0206879_1084_pt1 | contig 21955 bp, 16 predicted proteins | sample Alteio_BWOrgCont_5_FD_152897 | JGI IMG/M metagenome (GOLD analysis project Ga0206879, IMG submission 152897) | Enriched cells from forest soil in Barre Woods Harvard Forest LTER site, Petersham, Massachusetts, United States -... | ecosystem: Environmental > Terrestrial > Soil > Temperate forest > O... | reverse complement strand
TTAAATGTACTACAACAGGTACGCTTACTACACTGGTTAATTTCACAGGTACGGGTACTAATGGCGCCAGTCCATGGGGAAGCCTTATACAGGCAACCGATGGTAAATTGTATGGTATGACCGAAGCAGGCGGTTCATCTAACATGGGTACGGTTTTTAAATGCACCACGGCCGGTGTGCTTACAACAATTTTTAATTTTACAGGTACCGGTGCAATTGGTAGCTACCCTTATGGCAGCCTTATACAGGCAACCGATGGTAATTTATATGGCATGACAAATCAGGGTGGTACAAATTCAGATGGAACCATTTTTAAATGTACTACAGCAGGTGTCCTTACAACTTTGGTGAGTTTCAATGGTACTAATGGTTATAATCCTTATGGCAAGCTCATACAAGCTACAGATGGTAACCTATACGGCATGACACCTGATGGTGGCAGCTTAAGTAGCGGGACTTTATTCAAATGCACTACAGCCGGTGTGCTTACTACTTTGCTTAATTTTAATGGTGCAAATATGGGCAGCAGTCCATATGGAAGTCTGATACAAGCTACTGATGGGAATTTATATGGCTCGACTTCGCTTAATGGTGGAATAGTTTTTAAATGTACAACTGCAGGCGTATATACACGGTTAGATAGTTTAACTGCTGCTACCGGGGAAAATCCTCGTGGCAATTTTGTACAGGCAACTGATGGAAATTTATATGGTCTTGCAAATATTGGAGGTGCTGCCGGTAACGGAACAATATTTAAATCAACTACTACCGGCACCGTAACAAACCTTTTCAATTTTGGCGTTACAGTTTTGGGAAATACTCCTGAGGGTAGCTTTATTGAAGGTAATGATGGTAATTTATATGGTTTGACTGACGATGGTGGCCCTACCAATGACGGTTCCATTTTTAAATACAATCCTGCCACGGGTGTATATACTAATTTAGTTTTTTTCAACGGAGCTAATGGTCGTTACCCAAATGGTAGTCTTGTACAGGCCAATGATGGTAATTTTTATGGAATGACAAGTAACGGAGGCCCATTTAATAATGGAACTATTTTTAAATGTACTCCTTCGGGTACCATGGCAACACTCGTTAACTTTGCTGATAGTAACGGCTCATACCCTTATGGTAGTCTTATACAGGCAAGCGATGGCAATCTTTATGGTATGACTAGCAGTGGTGGTTCATCCGGTAATGGAACATTATTCAGGTGTTCCACATCAGGCACCCTCACTACATTGGTTAACTTTTCGAATTCGGAATATCCTTATGGCAGCCTTGTACAAGCTTCCGATGGAAGCATGTATGGAATGACATATAGTGGTGGTTCATCAAATATGGGAAGTGTTTTTAAATGCACAATGTCAGGTCTGGTTACAACTATAGTTAATTTCACTAATAATGAAAATCCTGCAGGCAGTTTAATACAGGCTAAGGACGGTAATCTATATGGAATGACATATAGTGGCGGTTCATCAAACATGGGAAGTATTTTTCAATGTACAACTATAGGAACCGTGACTCCACTTCATGATTTCAGTAATAATGAATATCCATATGGCAGCTTAATACAAGCTAATGATGGTAACCTTTATGGCATGACTACCGATGGTGGCTCAGTTGGTGAAGGATCTGTGTTCAAGTGTACAACATCAGGCACATTTACAAATTTAGTTAACCTGGGGGGTGCTGCTAATGGCGATTACCCTGGTTATACCAGTTTGCTTCAGTTGATGAGCTCATCAGTTACGCACACAAAAAATTGTTCAGGAGTAACTATAGTAGCTCATACCATTGGCGGGAAAGCTCCGCTTACATATTCTTGGTCAACGGGCGCAACCACTTCATCAGTTATTGTTGCAGCATCGGGTACATATAGTGTTAATGTAAAAGATTCTACTGGATTAACACTAACAGATACATTAACTATTGTATATAATGGTTTGGTAGCTTCCACAAGCCATGTTGATGTAAATTGCACCAGTAGCCATACCGGTAGTGTTTCAGTTTCGGCAAGTGGTGGTGTTCTTCCATATTCGTATTCATGGAGCACCGGAGCTACCACATCAAGTGTGAGTGCACTAAGCGGAGGAATTTATACTGTAACGGTTACAGATTTTGCCGGATGTTCACTTATTCTTAAAGATACCATCTATTCAAACCCTGATTCTTTAAATGCTGTTCACATATGTATGGTGACTGTAGATACAAATTCAACACATAATATTATTGTGTGGGATAAATCTGGTCTGGCCCGTATAGATAGCTTTAAGTTATACTATTTGAATTCTTCATCTGCATGGCAGTTAATTAAATCGGTATCATATTCTGCACCAAACTATATTGTAGATAGCACACCTATTAATAACCCCAATGCCAATACGGTAAGGTATTGTTTAACCGGAGTAGATTCCTGCGGTAATGAAGAGGCAATTACAAATAGCCCTTGGCAGAATACAACGTATATTATAAGTACAGGTGGAGGAACATATACTTGGAGTGGTACAGGTTACCTGGTTCAAGGTGTTGTACAACCGGTTCAAACCTATATTTTAATGCGCGATAGTTTAAGCAATGGTAATTGGAAGGCTATTGATTCTACATCGGGTACTCAAAATCAGATGACCGATCCGAATTATGCTTCATACCCTAAGGCAAGATGGAGGGTTGATGGACGCCTGTATATTTCAGGTTGTAACCCGCCTACATTAAGGCCGGTGAAAGCAAAGAGCTATAATTCTTCTCACTCTAATACTGCAAGCAGTGTAATTACCGGAGTGCAAAACACTTTATTAAACCCTAATTCTCTGTCGGTTTATCCAAGCCCTGCCAGCCAAATGCTGAATGTTAAATTCAATAGCATAAAAGCAGGTGAGGCTAATATAACCGTGATGGATATAACCGGAAGAATGATTTCGGAAACACAAAATGAAGTAAGCTCAGGCAGTGTAATTCAATTAAATGTTGAAAGCTTGCCTGCAGGTATTTACTTTGTGAAAGTAACGAGCAATGGCTCATCGCAAGTTGTTAAATTTGTAAGGGAATAATGAATTGTTTGAAAATAACCAAGAGGGCTCACCTATTGTTAAGGGGGGCTTTCTTGGTTATATAAAATATACTAGATTGCAATCTTAAACTCATCTATAAACAAACCTTGAAAGAAAATGAAAAAGCTTACCCTTATTTGTTCGATTCTAATTTGTAGTTCTTCATTAGTAACTATTAGCGCTCAAACTGTAGGCAGGTTATGGGGCATGGTGCCCACAATGGGAGACAGTGGAGGAGGGGTTATGTTTAAGTATGACCCCATTTCTTCATATGATAGTATTGCTCATCCCTTCCCCATTACAGGAAAGAATCCTGTAAATACGAAGCTGTTACAGGCAACTGATGGTAATTTTTATGGTATGACAAGGAACGGTGGAGCCTATAATGGTGGAACAATATTCATGCTCACTACTTCAGGCAAGATAACTACACTACATAATTTTTCAGGAACTGCTGACGGCGCTAACCCATACGGCAGTCTTATACAAGCAACTGATGGCAACTTATACGGAATGACATCAAGCGGGGGAGCTGCCGGTTATGGAACTATTTTTAAAATTACTACCTCAGGCGCCTTTACCTTATTATATAGTTTCGCAGGTGGAACAGATGGCCGTACTCCTGATGGAAGCCTTGTGCAGGCAACCGACGGTAACTTATATGGAATGACCCAGTATGGTGGTGGCTCAAATGATGGGGTGATTTTTAAATGCACCACTTCTGGCACAGAAACTGTTATTGCAACATTTACCGGTACTAATGGACAATACCCAAACGGTAGCCTTATACAGGCTACTGATGGTAACTTTTATGGAATGACATACGAAGGGGGAACAGGTGCCGGAAACATCTTTAAATGTACAACAGCAGGTGTGTTATCTGACTTAGTTGATTTTAATGGCACTGATGGTCAATACCCATACGGAAGCCTTATGCAGGCAACCGATGGTAATTTGTATGGTATGACAGAAGAAGGTGGTTCATCAGGGCTTGGAACCATTTTTAAATGTACAACAACAGGTACTCTTACAACAATAGTTAATTTTAGTGGTACCGCTAATGGAAGTTATCCTCAGGGCGACGTTATGCAAGCCACTGATGGCAACTTATATGGCCTTACAGCAGGAGGGGGCTTATCAGGCGATGGCGTGCTTTTTAAATGTACAACGTCAGGTACTATAAGTACAATTTCCAGTTTTACTGGCGCCTTAAATGGCTATAGCCCTTATGGCAGTGTTATTCAGGCTACCGATGGTAACCTATATGGTATGACAGAATACGGAGGGCTGACAAATGGAGGACTAATTTTCAGGAGTAAATTAACTGGACCGGTAAAAATCATTTACAATTTTGGAATTACATCCATTGGCTACAATCCCGATGGTAGCCTGATACAAGGTATTGATGGCAATATGTATGGCATGACTTCTCATGGGGGATCAATGGACCTTGGTACTATTTTTGAATACAACAGCGTAACCGGGGCAGTGACCACACTTGTTAATTTTAATGGGGCTAATGGCCAGTACCCATACGGCAGTCTTATACAGGCTATGGATGGTAATTTATATGGAATGACCTACCAGGGTGGTACAAACGATTCAGGTACAATTTTTAAATGCACTACAACAGGTGTGTTCACAACCTTGTTTAATTTCACCAAGAAACAAGGATATTACCCTCATGGAGACCTGCTCCAGGCCAGCGATGGTATCTTGTATGGAATGACATATGGAGGAGGAACAAGTGATTTGGGAGTATATTTTAAATGCACGACTTCTGGTACATATACAGTACTGCATAATTTTGCCGGTGGTGCTTCTGATGGAGCTGTTCCTTATGGCAGCCTTATACAAGCATCCGATAACTTCTTATATGGTATGACATCACAAGGTGGTACGTCCAACGCTGGAACTATTATCAGTTGTACCACATCAGGAACTGTTGCAAATGTATTTAGTTTTGGTGGTACTAATGGAGGTTCTCCTGAAGGAAGCTTAATACAGGCGACCGATGGTAACTTATACGGAATGACTTATGTGGGTGGTACAGGTGCTAAAGGAAATATTTTCAAATGTACTACTTCAGGCACATTTACTCCTATTGTAAACTTTACAGGTACTAATGGTAGTAACCCTTATAGCAGCCTTATACAGGCCAGTGATGGCAACCTTTATGGAATGACGTTCCAGGGTGGCACAGGAAGTGATGGTACTGTATTTAAATGTACGACCTCCGGCACGCTTACGACCTTAGTTAATTTGACAGGTACCATAAACGGATCTACTCCTCAATTTGGCAATTTGCTTGAGGCTGTAAGCGCGTCAATTAGTTCATCTATAAGTTGTTCCGGTTCAACACTTACAACTTCTGTAAGAGGCGATACGGGGCCATATACATATTTATGGTCAACTGGTGCTACCACTTCAAGTATAAGCAATGTAACATCTGCAGGTACTTATTCTGTTACAGTTAGTGGTACAAAAGGTATAACGGTAAGTGCAAGTTATAACGACACATATAATATTGTTGCTGTAACCACTGGTAGCCCGGCTACAATTTGTGCAGGGAGTTCTACCGGCCTGTCTGCTTCAGGTAGTGGTGGAACAGGTACTATTACGTATAACTGGATGCCTGGCAGCTTAAGTGGAGCAAACCCAAGCGTGAGCCCTTCATTAACTACAATATACACAGTTACTGCAATTGATGGAAGTAGCTGTACTGCTACTGCAACTCAGACTGTGACAGTGAATTCCCTTCCTGTAGTTGGAATTACAGGAACATCTACCATATGTAGCGGTTCAAATACTACATTAACAGCTAACGGAGCCAACACATACGTATGGACAGGTGGCCCGAGCACAGCAGGTTATACTGTTTCTCCGACGATTACGACTACTTATACTGTTACAGGAACAAATACAACTACCGGTTGTAGCAATACAGGTAACCAAGTGGTAACAGTAAACTCATTACCAACAGTTGCAATAAGCGGCGATTCTTCTGTGTGTAAAAGTGCTGATTTACTAACTGCTGTACCATCAGGTAATGCACCATTTACTTATACCTGGAACACAGCAGGTACAAATGATACTGTAATGGTGCGAAGTGTTAAAAACTTTGCGAATACATATAGTGTCACCGTTAGTGATGTAAATGGATGCACCGCTAATAATTCCTTCGTTGTGTATAGGGATTCATTTCCTTCAATTAGTATTTGTGAGGTATCGGTAGATACGGGCTCTACACATAACGTAATCGTATGGGATAAAACAGGAGTGACCCGCATAGACAGCTTTAAGCTGTACTATATGAATTCAGCAAACAAATGGCAGCTAATTAAAGAAGTACCATTCTCTGCACCCAATTATCTGGTGGATAGTACTCCTGTAAATAACCCTAATGCAAATACAGTCAGGTATTGTTTAACAGTAGTGGATTCATGCGGAAAAGAAGAGCACTTTGGGTCAAGTCCTTGGCAAAATACTTCACACATTATTAATAGTGGTGGAGGAACATTCTCATGGAGCGGTACCGGTTACCTGAAAGAAAATGTTGTGCAACCTGTTTCGACCTATTATTTAATGCGTGATAGCATTAGTAATGGGAACTGGAAAGTTATTGATTCTACGTCAGGTACCCAGAATACGATGACAGACGTTAATTTTGCTTTGTATCCTAAAGCAAGATGGAGGGTAGATGCATTATTAGATACTACTGTATTCCTTGGTTGCTCAGTGCCTGAATTAAGACCGGTAAAATCGAAAACCTATAATTCCTCACATTCTAATACTGCTACAAGTGTTATTACAGGAATTCAAAGCTCTATTTTAAATTCAAACTCAATCTCAGTTTATCCAAACCCTGCTAACCAGGTGTTGAATGTTAGGTTCAATAATATAAAAGCAGGTACGGCAGATATGCAGATTATGGATATTACGGGCAGGATGATTACTGAAACACAAAGTGAAGTGAATCCTGGTAGTATCACTCATTTAAATATAGAAGGCTTATCATCTGGAGTTTACTTTGTGAAGGTAACAAGCAATGGCTCATCACAAGTTGTTAAGTTTATAAAGGAGTAGTGGTCCTTTATCTAAATCGGAGAAAAACCCCAAATATTTGGGGCTTTTCTCTTTTTTCAATGGGCTGATTATCAATTGGTATTAACCTGCTCACATTTTAATGTGATTACGGGTAAAGGATGAATTTATATATATTGGACTTATAAAATTCGTCTTTAAATAAAAACTCCGCAGAATAAACAAATACCCCAACATGAAACTTAATCTTACCAAAACATTAACCATTGCTGCGTTTGCTATAAGTTCACTCGTGGCTTTTAATACAAAAGCCCAGGTTACGTTCATATCTACAGTGGCTGGTACAGGAGTATCGGGATTCAGTTTGGATGGAATAGCCGCTACATCAGCTAAAATAAATCATCCTTATAGTGTGGCTACAGATACTTTAGGGAATATCTACTTTACAGATGGAAACCGTGTCAGGAAGGTTACAGTTTCTACCGGAATAATTACAACGGTGGCGGGGAACGATAGTGCTGCAGGGTATTCATCTGATGGTGGGTTGGCAGACACTACAGAACTAAATGGACCTACCGGTGTGGCTATAGATAGGTCAGGCAATATTTATATTGCAGATTATAATAACAACATAATTCGGAAAGTAACCGCTTCAACGGGGATAATTACTACCATAGCGGGGATACCGGGATCAGGATCTTATAATGGAGACGGAGTAGCTACATCTTGTCAACTGCATTGGCCTTTTGGCATAGCGGTGGATGATTCGGGTAATGTTTATATAGCAGACAGTTATAATGAAATGGTAAGGAAGGTGACAGTAAAAACAGGGATGCTCAATACTATTGCCGGTGTTGGAGTATCTGGATATTCAGGTGACGGGGGGGCTGCTACTGCTGCTGAATTATGGGCTCCCCATGGAGTGGCTGTTGATCATAACTGGAATGTATATATTGCTCAGTATGGTGATAATGCAGTAAGAGAAATTACAGCCGGTATTATAAATACTATAGCAGGAGGTAATTCAGTTGCAGGCTTTGGTGGTGACGGTGGACTTGCAACACTTGCCAAATTAAATAGCCCTTATGGTATAGCAGTAGGTGATTCTTCAAATCTATATATAGCAGATGAAGGTAACCAAAGGATACGTAAGATTACTGCCGCAACAGGCAAAATAAGTACAGTTGCAGGTACTGCTTCGGGTGGTTATAATGGAGATGGAATAATTGCTACCACCGCAAAATTATCAAACCCATATGGTGTTGCTGTAAATAAACCGGGAAATGTTTACATAGCCGACCTGGGAAATAACCGTATTCGCGAGACATATCTTGGCTATGCACCCGTCGCAAATTTCATTGCAAGCGATACTTCAATATGTCCACACGACAGTATTCAATTTACCGATAAGTCTGCAAAGGGCCCTAGTCATTGGAACTGGACCTTCACAGGTGGTTCTCCATCGTCAGATACTGTGCAAAATCCATGGGTAGTATACAATTCTCCAGGTACATATAAGGTGAAACTTAAAGTTAGCAATGGTGCGGGTTCAGACAGTTTAACAAAGACAGCATATATACAGGTAAATGCATCACCTACGGTAACCATAAGCGGCGATTCTACTTTCTGTGTTGGAGCTGATTTGCTCACTGCAATACAATCTGGAGGCAAAACGCCAATTACATACAGTTGGAGCACTACAGGTACAAATGATACTATAATGGCAAATGCCACTAAAAAGTTTGCCAATACATACAGTGTTTCTATCACAGATGCTAATGGATGCAAGGCTAAAAATACATTTGTTGTGTATAAGGATTCAATGCCTTCTATAAGTATTTGTATGGTATCAGTTGACACTGGTTCTACACACAATGTAGTTGTATGGGATAACGCAGGCTTAACCCGAATAGACAGCTTTAAATTGTATTATATGAATTCCGCCTCTACATGGCAGTTCATTAAAGCTGTGCCATTTTCTGCTCCCAGTTATATAGTAGATAGTACACCTATTAATAATCCTAATTCCAATACAGTAAGGTATTGCCTTACAGCGCTTGACTCATGTGGCAATGAAGAGCACTTTGCATCAAGCCCTTGGCAAAATACATCCTTTGTTATAAATAGTGGAGGTGGAACATTTTCATGGAGCGGTACTGGCTACCTTAAAAAGGGGGTTACACAACCTGTAACTACTTATTATTTAATGCGCGATAGTGTAAGTAATGGTAATTGGAAGGCTATTGACTCTATATCGGGTACACAAAATCAGATGACTGATCCAATGTTCGCTTCTTATCCTAAGGCAAGGTGGAGAGTAGATGCAAAACTAAATGATTCTATTAGTGGCGGATGTTCAGTTCCCTTATTACGGCCAGTAAAAGCAAAGAGTTATAATTCTTCTCATTCGAACACAGCGAGCAGTGTTATTACTGGGATACAAAGTTCCATTTTAAACTCAAACTCAATCTCAGTTTATCCAAACCCTGCAAACCAGGTATTGAATGTTAAGTTCAACATGATAAAAACAGCTTTAGCTGATATGCAGATCCTGGATATTACCGGTAGGATGATTGCCGAAACCCATAGTGAAGTGAACTCCGGCAGTATCGCTCATTTAAATATAGAAGGCCTGTCAACCGGAATTTACTTTGTGAAAGTAATTACGAACAACTCATCACAGGTAATTAAGTTTGTAAAGGAGTAAGCATTTATAAATCAATGATAAAAGGAGGATAACATCCTCCTTTTTCTATTAATAGAATAGGATAAACTCTTAAACAAAACAATACTTTCATAACATATAGAATACTGAAAATTCTATATTTGCGTAACATTAAATTAAAAATTACGCAACATTTATGAAAAAAATCCTACTAAGCGGTTTTGTAATGCTATCCCTGGCATGCACGGTTTCCGCACAAAACAAAATTTTATTCGATGCCACTAAGGCTGAAACAGCTGGTAATGCAGACTGGATTATTGATGCCGATACGCATAACCTGGGCTATAGTACAGGCCCGGCAATTGTTGGTGGTGGTAATGAATCCAATCCACAAAATCAACCTACTCCAGCGCAATCAACAGTTACAAGCACCACACTTGAAACTTATTGGGAAGGCGCTTTATCTGCATGGGGTATTGATTGTGTTAAGTATGGCTACGAAGTTGAAACCTTGCCAGTATTTGATTCTATTACCTATGGTAATTCAAAGCATGCGTATGACCTCTCTAACTATCATTTATTTGTTGTAGATGAACCCAATATCAGGTTTACTACAAGTGAGAAAAAGGCAATGATGAATTTTGTGAAGAATGGCGGTAGCTTGTTTATGATATCTGACCACTGCGTTTCTGATAGGAATAACGATGGCTGGGATTCACCAATGATATGGAGGGATTTTCTTAAGAATAATCCTGTTCAAAATAATCCTTTCGGAATTATTTTTGATTCTGTTAATTTTTCACAAACTACAACTAATATTTCACCTGTTGCTTCGGACTCAATATTAAATGGGCCTTATGGAAGCGGCACTGAAATGATGTGGAGCAATGGAACTTCAATGACGATTTACCCTGGTGTAAACCCATCAGTTATGGCTGATGTTTTTATGACCGCTTCATCAAATACGGGTACGACAGGTGTTATGTTTGCACATGCTCGTTATGGAAAAGGGAAAGTAGCCGCAGAAGGAGACAGCTCACCACCCGATGATGGAACAGGGGACCCTAACGATGCCCTGTATAACGGTTGGACAACCGATGCAGCCGGTAACCATCAGATTATAATAATGAACGCTACAATATGGCTTATGGAAAACAGCACTGTTACCTCAGTTGAGAATACTTCTGTAACCCCTATGAAATTTGAAATTTATCCTAATCCAATGTATGGCACAGGTCGTGTAAAGTATGTGCTTGACCAAACAGGTAATGTATCTATCAATATGTATGATGTAACCGGTAAAATGGTTAAGAATATATTTTCAGGACAAGCTGCACAAGGTTTACAGATTGTGGATTTTGATAGCAGCGACATACCAGCTGGTGTATATTTCTGCCGTTTAGAATCTGATCACCTTACACAAACTCAAAAGGTTATTATTACCAGATAATACTTCCTTCATTTATATGAAGAGCCCTGCATTAGCGGGGCTCTTTCTTTTCTTAACATAGCTCAAGTAATATTGATTGTTCAAGATGTATTTTTGCATTGTAATAAATGAACAATGGAAAGAAGGGAGTTTATTAAATCATTGGGATTATTACCTTTAACTGCGGTAGCTATGAAACTAAATGCGATAAATAGAATTGTTGAACCATTTGGAAACACGAATCCTATGCCTGTGTTATTTCTCGGGCATGGTAATCCGATGAATGCAATAGAAGAGAATGAGTTTACAAAGGGCTGGCAAGATGTTGCCAAATCTATTCCTAAGCCGAATGCGATACTTTGTATATCGGCTCATTGGGAAACGGATGGAACCTTTGTAACAGCAATGAATAAGCCTGAAACGATTCATGATTTCGGAGGGTTTCCAAAGCCTCTTTTCGATTTTCAATATCCTGCACCGGGTGACCCTGATTTGGCAAATGAAACAAAGCAAGGCATAACTACGACTGCTGTGGGGCTTAATACCGATTGGGGTTTGGACCACGGTTCCTGGGTGGTGGCTTCGCGCCTTTATCCCAAAGCCGATATTCCTATGATACAGTTGAGCCTTAATTATGGTAAAAGTGCACAATGGCATTATGACCTTGCGAAGGAGCTTGCTTTCCTACGCAGGAAAGGTGTTCTTATTATAGGAAGCGGTAACGTGGTTCATAATTTAGGAATGATTAACTGGAAGGATGATAGGCCTTTCGATTGGGCATTAGATGCCAACGAAAATATTAAGAAGCTTATTAATGCCCACGATTATAAATCGCTTGCCAATTACAAATCACTAGGCTCTGCTATGCAGCTTGCAGTGCCAACGCCAGAGCATTACCTTCCTTTGATGTATACACTTGCTTTGCAGGAAGAGAATGAAAATATTTCATTCTTTAATGATAAGACTGTGATGGGGTCTATTGCCATGACCTGCTTAAAGATAGGGTAGGGGTTATATCCTGACGCCGATAACAAGAATATCGTCAAGTTGTTCTTTTTCCGCTTTCCAGCTATCTATAAATCCTTCCAGGTAGGTCTTTTGTTCAAGCAATGATTTTTTCTGGATGTTCAGCAGTATTTCTCTGAACTTGCGGGTAGAGAGTTTCTTTCCATGTTCTCCTCCGAACTGGTCGGCATAGCCATCAGAGAATATATAGAATGTATCGCCTGTATTTAGCTTGATATCCTTTCTCTCAAAGCTCTGTTCTTCTTCAGTAAAGCCACCAATAGCCTTTTTATCGGCTTTTATTTCTTCGATTTCTGTAGCGCCATTTCGGATAATCCACATTGGGCGATTAGCACCGGAAAACTGAATCACAGCTCCAGCCCCCTCTAAATCTCCCCCATTAGGGAAGACTTTATGTTTTGATGTATCTCCCTCCCTAATGGGGAGGGAAGGGTTGGGGCCGGGTGAGGCAAGTTTACACAATGCAATATCCATTCCATCGCGTGTAGATTCGCTTCCTGATTGGTGTAGAGAGGACTTTATACCTTTATTTAGTAATTGTAAAATCTGAGCAGTATCTGTACTTTGACGAACTGCATCGTGTAATTTCTCGGAACCAATGATACTCATAAATGCCCCGGGAACCCCGTGGCCTGTACAATCTGCAGCAGCTAGAAAAATATTACCATCCAATTCTTTAACGAAATAAAAATCCCCGCTTACAATATCTTTAGGCATAAAAAGAACAAAACATTGTGGTATGATTTCTTTCAGAGCATCCTCATCAGGCAATATTGCATGCTGTATCAGTTTCGCATAATTGATACTATCTGTTATTTCATGGTTCTTCACTTCAATTATCTTATAAGCCCCTTCAATCTTCTGGTTCCGTATATCCAATTCTTTATTGTCACGTTGCTTTTGCAGGTAGCTTCGGAATACAAATATGGCAATGCACAGGAATAATAAAACTATACCACTTATAAAGTAGATAACCAGTCTTTGTTTCCTGGCTTGTGCCTGCTGCAAAACATCTTTCTTATCCTGTTCAGCCTTAGCAATGGTTTGCTTTTTCTCAAATTCAAAATTCAATTCGGTACGTATACTTTTCTTAGTGTTTTCCTGGTTTGTAAGGCTATCTTTAGCGGCTATATAGGCTTTATAATGCTGCAACGATTTCATTGCATCTTTAGTTGTCAGATAAATCTCGCTAAGTAGTTTTTCTGACTCTTTAATATCTACGAATGAATGTATTTTCTTTGCTAAATCATTTGCAATTTGAGCGTATTCAAGTGCATCTTTATATTTCTTTTGCCCGAGATAAATATTGCCCAATGAAATTTCCCCCTGCGCAAAACCCTCGTCATCATTTAACTCTTTAAACATTTTTTGCCCTTTTATAAGGCTCTCTATAGCTGCAGTTGTATCGTTCTCATACAGATACATAATGCCTATATCTTTAAGTGCCGAGGCCACACCATCATCATCTTTAGCCTTGCTGAATAGCTTCATTGCTCTTACATAATTGTCCATTGCATTCACATAATCATGTAAAAGATTACTGTAAACGTTGCCAATATTTATTATAGCGGTAGCGTCATAATCATCGTCATTTAACTCTTCAAATAGTTTAGAAGCCTGGTTGAAATAATCCATTGCTTTTCTCACATCACCTTGTCCTTCGTATATATATCCAATGTATAAAATTGATGAGGCTTTTCCATGTTTGTAGTCAATATCCTCAGAAAGTTTTAATGAGTTGAAGAGACTTGCAAGTCCTTCAGGATAGTTACCCTGGTAATATTGAATGATGCCTTTATTTAAAATGGCAGCTGCGATACCTTTTTTAAAATTATTTTTTTGTGAAAGGTTTAATTCAACCGTCTGTAACGAATCAGCCTGGGGGTAGTGGCCAATGGTAATCAGGTCAACTACTAATTCGTGTAAAATATTTGCTTTTTCAGTATCACTTTTAGCAATACTGTATGCGCGATGTAATGAGTCGATGGTGTTATCTGCAGATGTCCTGAATGTGAATAGAATACACAGAAGTGCAGAAAGCAGGGTAGGATAAAATGTTTTTAATCGGAGATAATTCACGTTCGGTTCAATCTTAGCAAAGATATAGTTTACTTTCGTATCCGTTTTTCACTTCAGAACGTCTTTTTTTTGAAAGAAAAAAAAGACTGAAAACAGCACCGGAAAGTTACCTCGGTTATATAAGGGCAAAAAAAATCTCTTATAGGTAGCTGTTTGTATATATTTTTTTCTACCTTTGCAGCCCCAAAAATATATGGGAAAGTTATTTTTTGTATTAAACTAAGCCGAAACACAACATAAAATGCCAACAATTCAACAGTTAGTTCGCAAAGGCAGAATTAAGATCAAAAGCAAAAGCAAATCAGGCGCTTTGGATCAAAGTCCGCAACGCAGGGGAGTATGTATTCGTGTGTATACAACCACACCAAAGAAGCCAAATTCCGCATTGCGTAAAGTGGCCAAAGTCCGTTTAACAAACAAAGAAGAAATCATTGCTTACATACCGGGAGAAGGACATAACCTCCAGGAGCACTCGATAGTATTGGTTCGTGGCGGCAGGGTAAAAGACCTTCCGGGTGTACGTTACCACATCGTTCGTGGAACATTGGATACAGCAGGTGTTGAAAACAGAAGGCAAAGACGTTCTAAGTACGGAGCTAAGAAACCAAAGGCAGGCGCAGCAGCACCGGCAGCTAAGAAATAAATTAAACTATTCTAACTAATATATAGTAATGAGAAAAGGCAAAGCAAAAAAACGAATTCTGAATCCTGACCCAAAGTTTAACGATGTGTTGGTTGCTCGTTTTGTAAATAACCTGATGATAAGCGGTAATAAGAATGCTGCCTACAAAATATTTTACGGAGCTATTGATAAGGTAGCAGACGTTACTAAGGAAGATGGTCTTGAAGTATGGAGAAGGGCAGTAAGTAACATTACCCCTGCTGTGGAAGTAAAAAGCCGCAGGGTGGGTGGTGCTAACTACCAGATTCCTCAGGAAGTTAGACCGGAGAGAAAAGTTGCATTGGCAATGAAATGGTTAACCGACTACTCACGTATTCGTAAAGAGAAGTCAATGGTTGACAAATTAGCAGCTGAAATTATAGCTGCTTCTAAAGAAGAAGGTTCAGCATTTAAGAAGAAGGAAGATACACACAGAATGGCAGAGGCGAATAAGGCATTTGCGCACTTTAAGTTTTAATTAAACAAGGTAGATATAATATACTATGAGTCAAGATCTTAACCTAACTAGAAACATCGGCATTATGGCCCACATCGATGCCGGTAAAACTACCACTACCGAGCGTGTGCTTTTCTACGCAGGCGTTAACTATAAAATTGGTGAAGTACACGAAGGAACTGCTACCATGGACTGGATGGTTCAGGAGCAGGAAAGAGGTATTACAATTACCTCAGCCGCTACACGTGTATTCTGGGATTATAAAGGACAGAAGTACAAGATCAATATTATTGATACTCCGGGTCACGTTGACTTTACCGTTGAGGTAGAACGTTCACTCAGGGTATTAGATGGTGCTGTAGGCTTATTCTGTGCTGTTGGTGGTGTTGAGCCTCAATCAGAAACAGTATGGCGCCAGGCAAACAAATATGGCGTTCCGCGTATAGCATTCGTTAATAAAATGGATAGGGCAGGAGCTGACTTCTTTAATGCCGTTAAGGAAATTAAGGACAAACTGGGAGCTAACCCTGTTCCAATTCAAATACCTATTGGCGCTGAAGACACATTTAAAGGTGTAGTTGATCTTATTAAGAATAAGGCTATACTTTGGAATGATGAAACTATGGGCGCTAAGTATGATATAGCTGAAATTCCTGCTGACCTTAAGGAGGCTGCTGCTGAATGGAGAGCTAAGATGGTAGAAAGCGTTGCAGAATTTGATGATAAGTTAATGGAGAAGTTCTTCGAAAACCCTGATTCTATCAGTGAAGAAGAAATTATTGCCGTGCTCCGTAAAGGAACTATAGCAATGACCATTACCCCGGTATTGTGCGGTGCTTCTTTCAAAAATAAAGGTATTCAGACCCTTCTCGATGCGGTTATGGCATTATTGCCTAGCCCTTCTGAGCTTCCTCCGGTAAAAGGTATCAACCCTGATACTGAGTTGGAAGAAGAAAGACGTCCTGATCCTAAAGATAAGTTCTGTGCATTAGCATTTAAAATAGCTACCGACCCATTTGTGGGCCGTTTGGCTTATTTCCGTGTTTATTCAGGTACTCTTAACTCCGGTTCGTATGTAATTAACACACGCAGCGGCAATAAAGAACGTATCTCCCGTATATTCCAGATGCATGCTAACAAACAAAACCCTATCGATATGATCGAAGCTGGGGATATTGGTGCAGCAGTTGGTTTTAAAGATATTCGCACAGGAGACACTCTTTGCGAAGAAAAAGCTCCATTGGTACTTGAGTCAATGAGCTTCCCGGAACCAGTTATATCCATAGCAGTTGAGCCTAAGACTCAGGCTGACTTGGAAAAGATGGGTGTTGCACTCAGCAAGCTTGCTGAAGAAGACCCTACCTTCCGTGTAAGGACTGATGATGAATCAGGCCAAACTGTATTAAGTGGTATGGGTGAGCTTCACCTTGAAATTCTGCTTGACCGTATGAAACGCGAGTTTAAAGTAGAATGTAACCAGGGCGCTCCTCAGGTTGCTTATAAGGAAGCTATTACAAAAGAAGTTGAACACCGTGAATTATATAAGAAACAATCGGGCGGACGTGGTAAGTATGCTGATATGACAGTAGTTATTTCTCCTGTTGAAGATGCTACCAAGCCAGGCCTGGTGTTCGAAAATGAAATTACAGGCGGTAATATTCCTCGTGAATTTATACCTGCAGTAGAAAAAGGATTTAAGGCTTCACTTTCAAATGGTGTATTGGCAGGTTATCCTGTAGATAGCCTGAAAGTAAGGCTTATTGATGGTGGTTTCCACGCTGTGGATTCTGATGCTCTCTCATTTGAAATTTGCGCACGCACAGCGTACCGCGAAGCAATGAGAAAAGCAGGCCCAGTTCTTCTCGAGCCTATCATGAACGTGGAAGTGGTAACACCTGAAGAATACATGGGTGATATTGTTGGTGACCTTAACAAAAGGCGCGGACAAATGCAGGGTATGGATACCCGCCATGGTGCAAGGGTTATTAAAGCACACGTTCCGCTTTCAGAAATGTTCGGGTATGTAACAACACTCCGCACACTTTCTTCAGGCCGCGCAGCATCTACTATGGAATTCCATAGCTACGTTGAAGCTCCTAAGAACGTTGCAGAAGCAGTAATAGCAAAAGCACAAGGTAAAAAGACAGTTAACGCGTAATAAAAATAAATCTCTAAATGAATCAGAAGATTAGAATTAAGCTGAAATCGTACGACCACAACCTGGTTGATAAGTCGGTAGAGAAAATTATAAAGACCATACGCCAGACCGGCGCTGTGGTTAGCGGCCCTATTCCGCTGCCTACCGATAAGAAGATTTTTACCGTGCTTCGTTCACCGCACGTGAATAAGAAGGCAAGGGAACAATTCCAGGTTTGTTCTTACAAGCGCCTTATGGACATTTACATCAGCTCTTCTAAGACCGTTGATGCATTGATGAAGCTTGAATTGCCTAGCGGCGTTGAAGTAGATATCAAGTAATTAAGAATTAAACATTAAAAATTAAGACGAAATGTCAGGATTAATAGGTAGGAAAATAGGAATGACCAGCATACACAATGAAGGTGGCGAATATGTGCCATGCACTGTGATACAAGCCGGCCCATGCGTGGTTACACAAGTTAAAACTACTGCAAAGGAAGGGTATGACGCTGTTCAGTTGGGTTTTGAAGAAAAGAGAGAGAAACTCGTTTCTTCGGCTCAAAAAGGGCATTTCAAAAGCGCAAATACAACTGCTAAGGCAAAACTTGTAGAGTTTAAGAGCTTTGAACAAGAACTGAAAGCAGGCGATATATTAGATGTAAGCTTATTTGCTGAAGGCGATATAGTTGACGTTTCAGGCGTTACCAAAGGTAAAGGCTTCCAGGGTGTTGTAAAAAGATGGGGTTTTAGCGGTGTTGGTTCAAGGACACACGGTCAGCATGACCGTCAACGTGCTCCCGGTTCTGCAGGTGCTTCATCATTCCCATCACGTGTATGGAGAGGTAAGAAGATGGCAGGCCGTACGGGTGGCGACAAATGCAAATCACAAAACCTTCAGGTAGTTAAGATATTGGCTGAAAAGAATGTAATACTTGTAAAAGGAGCTGTACCGGGCCCTAACGGTGGCTACGTAATAGTTCAAAAATAATTTAGAAATTAATTTACCATCATGGAACTGAATATTTATAATACCAAAGGCGAAAAGACCACAAAGAAGGCGAAGCTGAATGATGAGGTGTTTTCTATCGAGCCGAATGAGCATGCGATGTACCTTGACGTAAAGCAAGTACAGGCAAACAAGCGCCAGGGAACCCACAAGGTGAAAGAGCGTGGCGAAAACAGCGGCAGTACAAAGAAGATAAAGAGACAGAAAGGTACAGGCGGCGCACGTTCCGGTAGTATTAAGAACCCTACTTATGGTAATGGCCGTACATTCGGTCCACGTCCAAGAGATTATGGATTTAAGCTGAACAAGAAGCTTAAAAAGCTTGCTCGTAAATCAGCCCTTTCACAAAAGGTGAAAGAAAACCAATTGAATATTATTGAGGATTTTTCTTTCAATAAGCCTAAAACACAACAATGTATCGACCTACTGAACAACTTCAAAGTTGATGGTAAGAAAGCTCTTTTAGTGTTGGATGGTGTTAACGAAAACATTATTCTCTCAGCACGTAACCTGCAAAACTTTAAAGTGATACAGGCTACTGATATAAACACAATAGACCTGCTGAATGCGCACCTGGTGCTTCTTTCAGAGAAATCTATCCCGGTAATTGAAACAACCTTAAGCATAGAATAGTCATGAGCAGCATAATAATCCGCCCAATCATTACGGAAAAAATGACCAACCAAAGCGATAAGTTTAATCGCTACGGGTTTTACGTTGACCGCAGAGCCAATAAGATCGACATTAAAGGTGTTATTGAGAAGATGTATAACGTAACCGTTACCGAGGTTAGGACCATGAACAACGTTGGTAAAGTTAAAAGGAGAATGACCCGTGCAGGTGTATTGGCAGGCAGGGTAGGTAAATACAAAAAAGCAATTGTTTCATTGAAGCAAGGCGAAAACATTGATTTTTATAGCAATATCTAATAACACGCACTATGTCACTTAGGAAAACAAGACCATTAACACCAGGACAACGCTTTAAGCTTACCGATAGCTACGAAGATCTCACCATGAACAGTGAGAACAGGCCTGAAAAGAGCTTGATAAAATCTGCCCGTAAAACAGGTGGACGTAACAACTCCGGTAAAATGACCATTCGTAACGTTGGTGGTGGTCACAAACAAAGATTCAGAGAGATTGATTTCAAAAGGGATAAGTTCCAGATTCCTGCTGTGGTGCAAACCATTGAGTACGATCCAAACCGTTCAGCACGTATAGCATTGTTATTCTATGCTGACGGCGAAAAGAGGTACATCATTGCTCCGCATGGCTTGAAAATAGGACAAAAAGTTATTTCAGGTAAGGATATTGCTCCTAACGTGGGCAATGCACTTAAGTTATCTGATATGCCATTGGGTACAACAGTTCACAATATTGAATTACGTCCGGGCCAGGGTGCTAAAATGGCACGTAGTGCAGGTACCTACGCACAGCTTGCTGCCCGCGATGGTAGTTATGTAGTGTTAAAAATGCCTTCCGGCGAAACCCGTATGATACTTGCATCTTGCATGGCAACGGTTGGTGCGGTTTCAAACCCTGACCATAGTCTTGAAGTGCATGGAAAAGCAGGCCGCCGCAGGTGGTTAGGCCGCAGACCAAGAGTTCGTGGTGTAGCCATGAACCCTGTAGATCACCCTATGGGCGGTGGTGAAGGTAAGGCTTCAGGAGGTCACCCACGTTCAAGGACAGGTGTTCCGGCTAAAGGCTTTAAGACACGTCACCCTAAGAATTCCAGCAATAAATTCATTCTTGAAAGAAGGAAAAAATAGTATACTAAAAATTAAATAAACATGGCTCGTTCGATTAAAAAAGGTCCTTTTATTGATGCTAAGCTGGAACAAAAAGTTGCAGACATGAACAAGGCTGGCAAAAAGACAGTTATTAAAACATGGTCTCGCCGCAGCACAATCACCCCTGATTTTGTAGGGAATACTTTTGCTGTTCACAACGGACATAAGTTCATTCCGGTTTATTGCAATGAAAATATGGTGGGCCATAAACTTGGTGAATTTGCACCTACACGCACATACAGGGGCCACGCAGGTCACCGTAAGGCAGATGCAGCACCAGCAGGAGGACAATCTTAATTAATGAAGAATAACGCAACTCAATTATAATCATGGGATCAAGGAAACAAAATAGCGCAGACGCAAGAAAAGAGGCACTTAAGACTACCTACGTAGCTAAGTTAAACAATTGCCCTACTTCACCAAGGAAAATGGACCTGGTGGCTGAGCTTATCCGTGGTAAAAACGTTTACCAGGCACTTAACGTACTTCATTTCAGCCCTAAACACGCTGCCAAGAAGATGGAAAAGCTTTTAACCTCTGCTATTTCAAACTTCGAACAGAAGAGCGGCGAAAGAGCTGAAGACAGCAACTTATATGTAAAATCAGTGCACGTTGATGGTGGCGCAATACTTAAGCGTTTCCGCCCTGCACCACAAGGAAGGGCATACCGTATCCGCAAACGTTCTAACCATGTTACACTTATTGTGGACAAGCGCATAGAAGAAGCGGCAGCAACTGCACCAGTAGCACAAACCGAGAATATTTCAGCAGAATAATAAATAATAATTAAAGAAGAAACATGGGACAGAAAGCAAATCCAATAGGTAATCGCCTCGGTATCATCAAGGGTTGGGATTCCAACTGGTATGGTGGCCGCAATTACGCAGATAAGCTTGTAGAAGACGAAATGATTCGTAACTACCTGCTTGCAAGGTTACCTAAGGGCAGCATATCTAAAATTATTATTGAAAGGACGCTGAAGCTTATCACCGTTACTATCAACACTTCACGCCCAGGTATCATTATCGGTAAGGGTGGTAAGGAAGTTGATAAGTTACGCGAAGAGCTTAAGAAAATTACCAAGAAAGAAATTCAGATTAACATATTTGAAATAAAACGCCCTGAATTAGATGCACGCCTTGTTTCTGAGGGTATTGCCCGCCAGATTGAAGGCCGTATTTTCTACAAGAGGGCTATTAAGAACTCTATTTCCACAACCATGCGTATGGGTGCGGAAGGTATCAAGATTCGTATATCGGGCCGTGTAGAAGGCGCTGATATTGCACGTTCTGAGGAATATAAAGAAGGCCGTACGCCACTTCACACCCTTAGGGCTGATATTGACTACGCTATTTCAGAAGCACACACAACCTACGGCCGTATTGGTATCAAGGTATGGATATGCCGTGGCGAAATATATGGCAAACGCGATCTTTCTCCTAACATCGGCATGATGAAGGAAAAGAAGAACCTCAAGTTCAACAAGGGCGGCGGAGGCGGTGAAAACCGTGGTGGTGGCGGAGGTCATAAGAAAAGAAGAGATACTCGCGAAGCATAATTAAATTAAAAATTAGTAATTACATAAAAGATGTTACAGCCTAAGA
>Ga0206879_1083_pt1 | contig 22470 bp, 21 predicted proteins | sample Alteio_BWOrgCont_5_FD_152897 | JGI IMG/M metagenome (GOLD analysis project Ga0206879, IMG submission 152897) | Enriched cells from forest soil in Barre Woods Harvard Forest LTER site, Petersham, Massachusetts, United States -... | ecosystem: Environmental > Terrestrial > Soil > Temperate forest > O... | reverse complement strand
AAACTCATATAACTTATATTCATGAAAACAAAACATTATCTGCTAATCGGAACATTAGTTGTAGCTCTTACAGCTGCAATATTTACCGGTTGTAAAAAGGATACAACGCCAACTACAACCAACACTACAACAACTTATACTGATTATACTGCTGCGCAAGATGATCAAACAGCAGAGTCGAACAGTGAAGACACTAAAAACATAGCAGACGCTGCTTCTTCGGGTCAGGCCTTAGATAGAATAATGAGCACCTGCTCTACTGTTACCGGAAGGGATACTACCATTGGCAGTACAGTAGATACACTTAGAGAAATAAATTTTGGGCCTACCAATTGCCTGTGTGCAGACGGAAGATTGAGAAGGGGAATTATCTTCATATGGTACACTCCTAAAAACTATTTCACAGCAGGAGATAGCGTACATATGTCATTTAAAAATTATTACGTAGATTCAATAGGGATAACGGGCTATAGGTCTATATGCAATTTGGGTAAGGATTCATCCGGAACCTGTTCATGGATCATTAAGGCTGGTTTAACGTTGTCGTATCCTAATGGAACTACAGCAACATGGAATGCTACACGCACACATACCCGTGTATTTGTAGGTGGTGCCTGGTATTATACGGTTAGTGGTACCGCAAACGGAACCAGCAGAAAGGGCTTAGCGTATAGTGTTACAGTTAGTAATACAAGCCCGCTTTACCACACTATGATAAGGCCTGTAAATGGCGGTTGCAAGTATATCGAATCGGGTACAGCAACTGTTTCATTGCCGTTATTCACCATTTCAATTGTTTATGGTACCACATTAGGTACATGCAGCAGCCAGGCTGTTGCTACCATTGGTGGTAAATCATACACTTTTACTCAAAAATAGTTAGGTTAGGTTGAGCATAAGGGAAGCAGTTGAAAAATTGCTTCCCTTTTTTATTTAGTGCCGCAAGGATAAATAGGGGGCTTCTTTTTGGTTTCTAAACAGCACTAATTCACTTATTTATACTTAACTGCCACCCCTGTTGCATAGGCAATACTACCAGCTCTGTCGAATGAGTTAGTGATGGTAACGTTAAATACTGCATCTGCTCCCATTGATGCAGCTTTACTTTGCAGGGCTTGTAATGTTTCTTTCATCTTGTATTTATAGGTTCCAAGAACCTTAAGACAGTCAATTTCAGTATATTCTTTATCATGCGGGCTTGTAAAGTAAAGCTTAATGCCAGATGCATTAATGCTTGAAATATCAACAGCATTTTTATCAGTAGCATTACCTGAAAGGCTAAAAGTTTGAACATTCATAGTAGCACATCCGCTTAAGGTAAAGACCAATGCACTTGACACAATTACCAGGATGCTGTTAGATAAGAGTAGCTTTTTTATGGTTTTCATAAGTATGGGATTTGTTGGTTTATATTTAATTAGACTATTTACCATATTAAAACCATGCGCCGTGTATTCTTAATAGATGTTAAAATGTACAATAAGCTGTGCAGTTTACTTGGTTCAGTACATTTTATATATTTGATAAAGGCACCACTAAAAGCTTGTCATCCCGAGCGAAGAGAGGAATCTGGTATTACCGCACCAATGTAATATTGCCGTGCTTATTAACTATAGTACCATCTAACATAGCAGCGTGCATATAGTATACAAAGGTTCCCGTATTCATGGCCTGGCCTTTGTAGGTGCCATCCCATCCCAGTTTTACATTTTCACTCTCGAATACTTTGTTACCCCAGCGATCGAATACTGTAAAGTCCATTGACTCGATACAATTACCGTATACATGCTCCATGTCATTATGGCCATCGCCATTGGGAGAGAAGGCATTGGGAACGTATACAGCCCCACAATGAATAGTATCGATAGGTAGTATAGGGGGATTGACTACAGTGTCTTTGGGAACACAAGGCTGCCAGCGAGCCATGAAAGGAATGTCCTTACTTCCACCATTCAAAGTATCCTTACCAAAAATACAGGTTTTCCATACATCACCGGCTACATAAACCTGTTTACCCGTAGCGTCAGTGGCCAGGCCCGATCCGTCGTCCTCATCACCTTCGCTAAATGGGCTGTTGCATTTTAAGTTACCATTCTCATCCACTTTAATTATAACCTCATCTATACCATTCTTAATATCAACATTAAATGTATCCTTGCCCCATATAGCTTCACCGCCAAATTTAGCAAGTGCTATTTGCAGGTAGCAACCACCGGTATCTTTATTGCCGCTGCTAACCGATATGCCGGCATATTCAATACAACCTCTTTTGGCCCAACGTATTTGCCCGGTAGTATCATATTTAATAAGGTAAACAGAATTTATCCCTGTATCTAATTGTGTAGAATTGAAATATGGATTCCCGTAATATTCTCCTGTTATATAAGCATTACCTAAGCCATCTGCCGTTACAGCATTGGCATACACTGCGGGAGTATAACCGCCAATTTGTGTAGATTATTGGTACTTTTCACGGATTTTCATCCTGAAATCCTTTGGCGTGGAGCCAACATGCGTTTTAAAAAAACGCGAAAAATAAGAAACGTCTTCAAAGTTAAGAACCTGTGCTATCTCGCTCACCGTTTCATCGGAATGAAATAACATACGTTTTATTTCAAGTAAAATACGCTCATTTATCAAATCGCTACTGGACACACCCAGCATATCTTTAACTATATCATTTAAATGCCCGGCCGAAACATGAAGCAGCTCGGCATATTCAGCCGGTTTATGTAAAACCAAAAAATTCTTTTCAATGGCTACCCTGAATTTCTTAATAAGATCGGAATGAGGATTTGCGTTAGGGATCGAATTTTTGTTTTGTTCTAAAAAGTGCCTTTTTACTTTTAGCATCAATAAGGTTAAATGCGCTCTCAGTACTTCTGCTTTATCCTGGTTATTGGCTTCATTTTCTTCCTTCATTAATGTAAAAGATAGTTTGAATGTATCCAATAACTCAGGTGATATTTTTAGAATGGGGCTAAGCGTATTAGTATGCAAAAAAGGTAGTTCGTATAGCGAATCGGTATTTTGCGATCCGAGGTGGTAAAACTCCCTGGAGAAAAGCAGTACAAACCCTTCGGAGTCGAGCTCTCTTTGTAGCATATGCACTTGCCCCGGAGAAACAAAATGCAATGTATTATCCTCTACATGATATGTTTCGAAATCAATATCGTGTTTACCGCCCCCTTTAAAAAACAGGAACATCTCGTAATAGGCATGCCTGTGGTAGCTAAAGGTATCATACGAGCTTTTCTTTTCAAGTGGCAACAGATCAAACGGTATGGATCGTTCAAATCTATCATACAACTCGTGTGTAGGTATGGTATTAGAATTCGATCTCATTTTTTTGAATTTACATTTTCAAATGTAAATTTAAAGATATACTATTCGAAGCATATTGAGTGAATTGCGGAATAAGAAGTCAGTGGTCAGAATCCAGCTTTCGCCCCAAACTCATAAAGGGGCTTTAATTACTAATTCGTGCGAAGGCATCCCTACGGGATAATTATTAATTAAAATATCTTAGTGTCCTTTGCGGTTGTGAATTTAAGGCTGTTCAAAATTTCACCACAGATTACTCAGATTTTCACAGATTCATAATTCTTAATTTGTTTATCTCTCTATCACCACTTTACCTTCTGAAACAAAATCCCCGTTTTCGTTTTGTATTCTGTAGAAATACATTCCGGTAGGGTTGCTACTAAGATCAATTGAAAGTGGAGAATTGAGAGTGGAAAGTTCTTTGGAATAAACTTGCTGTCCTAGTGTATTATAGACTTCTAAATGATTCCTAATTCCTAATTGAGGATTGTAAATTGATAAAGTAAACACTCCACTGCTAGGGTTGGGATATACCTTTACATCATAGCTTTCTGTTGCAATGGTGTTGATACCATCGGGGCATAGGGGGCAATACTCCATAATACCATTGGCCGGAGCGCCGCCTGCTATACTAAAGCCACCGCCTGCGTAAAGATTGTTTTTATAAACAGCCAGAGCATAAACTCCGTAGAAAGGAGTACTGCTTATTCCGGGAGTTATGGCCGACCAGGATGTGCCGTTCCACTGGGCTAAGTTATTCACTTTATGCCCGCCTGCCGAATCAAAAGAACCACCCACTATAAGGTTGCCATTAAATACAGTTAATGCAAACACGTAGCCGTTGGTTCCAATATCCAACGAATGCCATGTTGTGCCATCCCACATAGCTATATTATTTGCTTTAATTCCGCCTACCGAATCGAAAGAGCCACACGCATACAGGTTGCCATTATATACAGTTAAACAAGCCGCATACCCATTAATACCGGCTCCTAAAGCCGACCATGAAGTCCCGTTCCATAGTGCAATATGATTAACAGCAACTCCGCCTGCATTTAAAAAATAACCGGCTGCAATCAGGTTACCATTATATACAGTTAAGGCTGAAACCTTGCCATAAGAATGTATTCCCAGGCCCAAACCCGACCATGTTGTGCCATTCCATGCTTCTATAGAGTTAGTATCAAAAAGTCCGCCTACTATAAGTTTACCTTTAAATGTGTCTAACGCAAAAATACCTCCACCGAATACATCCCTAAATGATATGCCACCACCTAAAGAACTCCACGTTGTGCCATTCCATTGCGAAACACCTGAAGAATAGCCGCCACTGGCAATAAGATTACTGCCATATGTGCATAAGGCAAAAGACCCAACTACTCCTGAACCCAGAGAATCCCACTTTGTACCATCCCACTGTGCTACGTTATAGGCCAAGTGTCCTCCTGCCGAATCGAAGGCTCCGCTTGCAATAAGATTGCCATTGTACAATGTTAAGGCACTAATTTGACCATTTATACCGCTACCTAACGGCTGCCAGGATTGAGCATTAAGTGAGAAAAATGAACTGCCGAAAACGAGTATAAATAAAAGTTTTTTCATGATATTTTAGTTTAGTTGAAGTACAATACAAAACTACTGCATCTATAAACTAAGTATTAGGACAAAACAGGGTATTGCTGGTACTTTTCACGGATTTTGATCCTGAAATATTTTGACGAAGGGATACTATCTCTCTATCATCAGCTTCCCTTCCGAAACCAGATTACCATTTTCAGATTGTATTTTGTAGAAATACATTCCGGTGGGATTATTGCTAAGGTCAATTGAAAGTGGAGAGTTGAGAGTGGAAAGTTCTTTGGAATAAACTTCTTGACCTAATGTATTGTACACTTCTACCGTATTCCTAATTCCTAATTGAAGATTGTCAATTGAAAGAGTAAACACTCCTGTGCTTGGGTTGGGGTGTACCGTTACGGAAGTTTTGGTATTTGTTATGGCTGCAATGCCCGTAGGACATTGGATGACATTTACTTTCTGTGTTCCATTTGCATAGCCACAACTATCATAAGCCATTAAATTAATAGTAAATATTCCTATCGAATCGAACCTGGCTTTAAATACATGGGTGTTACTATCTATAATATGCATACCTATGCCAGACCAATTGTAAACTGTATTATTAGTGAATGGGGTGTTAAATGTTACAGTATCTCCGAGGCATATATTATATGGGCCGAAAATAGTTGCAGTGGGTACACCATTTTCATAAAGCATAGTAGTGTCTAATGGGCCATAACATCCATTATTATCTTCCTTAACCATAATTGTATAGGTACCTGCAGGGTATTCAGGCTGAAATTCGTATCCCCGTATATTGGTCGAATCCCCATTGGTCCACCAGGTAAAACTCTCACTACTCGTGTTAAATGCGTTTTCGGTACAAGTAGCATCTAACGGACTTGCAGTAAATAGGGGGCTAGCGCCATTTATACAATAAACGCTGGGACTAGTAGGAGTTATAACTAAACTATCATTAGGATACCCGATGGTAAAAAGCATTATGGGCCCCACATTACTATCCGGTGGAGTAGTATTTGTAGCAATAACTCTCATATAGAAACTTCCGCCATAACCGCCTAATGAAGTAGGATATAATAAAGAAGGAGCGTAAGTACAAATGCTATCGGCACAAGGCACATGCAATACTATTTTCCCTGCGGTGGCTGTAGCACCAAAATTGAGGCCACCTGTTGATACTACAGACAGATCCTTGGTGCTCAAAATTTGTATCTGGAATGTATTACCCGGACCATAACTTACACCACCATTATAACTGCCTGTGCTAAACTTTAAGGTATCGTTAAATCCTTTAGGATCCTTATAACAGGATTTTATACAAGCAAGTACACTCCCAACACCGACAGCACCGCCGGCACCGCCACCAAAGCCACCACCACCACCCGTGCCAGCACCACCACCCATATCGCAGTGCGTAATACAAAATGGGCCCCATACTGAACCTACTGTGTTAGGATTATTAGCGATTACCCTAACATAATAATTACATCCCACCGGCATAGAATCGGGTATAGTACTCGTTACCTGCCCTGGACTGCCATTAGCCTGCGGATAAGCGGCACTACCTATAAATGTGCCCACATTATCAGGTTTAGCAACCGGGAATTGTCCGGCAGCATCTGAAAGTTGAGCTATGTAAATATTTGAATTACCATATGTTCCAGTAGAATTGAATGGTACTTGAATAGTACTACCAGCGCAAACATAATGATTGATAGCATCCATAGTTGCCGCAGGTTGTAGTGTAGTTATTGCGTTCGGACAATTTTCTACTTCAAAACAAGCAGATGCAGTTCCTGTTATTGCAGGAGTAGTGGCGCGGTTAACAACCCAAGTATAGCAATGTGTTCCGGTAACATAATTGGGAATGGTAAGCGCGTATGGCCCGTTGATAATCGGGTTTGATGAAGTTATACTCCAACCTGCAACCACATTATTGACGGAATCAACTAGATCTATATTGTAACTTCCATCGCATAAAGAATCTGTTTGAGTAAATGAAAGATTAATAGTGGCGCTTCCATCGGCACAAATAACAGTAGGGGTAACTATGGTGTTTATTTGTATTGCGCTTGTATTTTGAGTTCCGGTTATAACAATATCATCTATTCCAAATGCAGAAGCCGTATCCGGACCAGAGAAAGCAGCAGCATTATTTTGCCAGCGAAAACCAAACTTAAGATTACTTATGTTGTTGAATGCCGGGTTAGTTATGCTGGTATATTGCCAGTAGTAACTACTACTGTAATAGGGTGTATTGACAATGCCGCATTGGGTCCAGGGGCCATTTTCAGCACTGTAATATATTGTTCCGTATGCTGTGGGCGATCCCTCGCAAAGATAAAAGAAGCCAATGCTTACATTATTGTATCCAAATGTACATGTGCCGCTTGTGGTACATGCAAATCTGTCTGATTGATTCGAAGGAGCATAAAGACAATTTGTATAGGTAGAGGAAGAATCGTAAATGTGTAGGTAATGCCCATTAGGCCCATACGATATAGTTCCTCCGTAGGTATGATTTTCATTAATGGTATTGTGGTAGCCAGCTCCAGCCGTGTAATTGTTATTTATTATCCACTTGTTAGTACCTGTATTAGTGGAAACGCCAGCACTGTTCAAACTAAAAGAAGCTCCTCCGCCTTCAAAGTTTTCCTGGTATAGAATAGTTTGTGCATGGGAAGAGTAAATTAAACAGATGAAGAAAAAGGTGATAAATAATGGTAGTTTTTTCATAGTGGTTATAATTTAGTTTCTGTGTAAACATACAACCTATAATAAGCCATGTTAACTACCAATGAGCGAATGGTGGCAATGGGTGAGTGAAGTGCGTTATAAGTAATCAGTGGTCAGTCCCAATAGCTATCAGGATTCTATTTCGACACCTCAGCCTCAATCTTTACCATTCTTCGACGATAACTACCATTCATCGGTCAAAAATTACCATTCGTCGGAATGCCTAAACAAAGGGTAACCCTGCCCGTTGAACTATAGTGTAAGCAAATACTAACCACCATGAAAAAGCTGATGAACATGAACCCGGGCAAGCTAAATGAAATAGCTGTAATTTCTTTCTTCGCTTTATTCTTTGTACTTATCGCAATATCAATGTTAACCGCACAATAAAAAAACAAGCCATGACAATAATTATACTCTTGATCTGCAGACAAATTCTTAAAAGACATAGAACTCTTAAAGCAGCTACTCTTTTAGTTAATCGATAAAACTGTCATTAGGGATGATAGGGATAGGAAAACGAGTGGGGGTGTTATTTAGCTTAGTAACCTAAGTTATTTAATCCTCCGCTCTTTCCTTTTATGCTTGGGTAATTATTAGATTTTTTGGGCGTGCCCCCTTCGGGTCGGGTCACCGACGTTACAGTCGGGATGCTGACCAAAGCGTCAGCACTTTCCACCTCGCTGCGCTGTGGGGTTCCGCCTCTATCCCTCACGCGAAAATACTATAATAGGCACCCTGAACTTGTTTCAGGGTCGCATCCAACAGGTCTTTAAGCTTCGGCTCTTTCCTTTAATGCCTTATTCATGGCTTCAAAGCCCTGGCGGGTATTTACATCAAGCATCTTTTTAAACAAGGGAATAAGTATACCTCTAAACTCCTCTCGCTGAACAAATGTGGTGGTGTTACCATTTGCCATAAGCTCAAAAATATGTTCTCCGTCAAATAATCCTGGTATAAGTAAGTGGCCCAACCAACGCAATTCCTTATTAGTATCGAATTTCAACACCCTGGGTTTAAAGGTCATGGCATTGGCACCCGGAGGCGCAATATGTGTTTCGATTTTGTTGTTTACAGCAACAGTGCCTTTAATATACTTTACAAAGGGGTTCCATTCAGGATAAGCTTCAAAGTCACTAAGTACATTCCATACCTTTTCAGCCGGAGCATTAATTTTTATCTCTGTTCTTATCTCTTTCATGAAAAGTTTGTATAATTGATCTTGTAAACGTAACAAATAATATAGAAGTACATTAATTCGAACAAAGCTGATGGAGACAGTTTGGCATTATTTTTTTGAATTTTTTATGATGTTCCTTGCCCTGTATTTGGGGTTTTTAGCAGAGAATATAAGAGAACGACTGGTGGAAAAAAAACAAGAGAAAGTTTATATGAAAAATATGCTGGAGGACTTAAGCGCAGATATTGTTCTTTACGATAACTATACAAAAAACAACAAAGTTGTATTTGAATTAATTGACACACTTGTGCACCTTATAAAAAGCCCGGAAAGAAAGCGACATATTACCAAACTTGCCTATACAGCAAGAATGGTATTACCGCAATTTAAGCAGTTATTTCTTACGGAACGTACCTATGAACAAATGAAAAGTTCCGGGACCTTGCGACTAATAAGCAGTCAGGAGGTAGCGAACAGTATTTCGGTTTATTATTATTCAGTAAACGAACTTAAAAAATATAACGAATCGGGTATGGTGTGGGCCACGGACTATGGGAATGAGATGGGGAAAATATTCGATGGCGAATTGCTGCTCAAAATATTAAAAGAAAAAAAGGAAATACATGCTGATGCAACTGCATTACTTACAGAAGACCCTATTGTATTAAATGCTTTAATTACAAGTGCACAATACTTATATGGCGCACTGATTTTAGGAGAGAGAATTGGAAATGAAAGAAGTGTTGCTGCACAAAAACTTATCGAGTTAATTGAAAAGGAATATAAATTGGAAGCCTGATTTAACCGTTTAGGTTTAGTGCTAGTTAATCTTCTTAGAGGTAATAGTACCCAACTTCTATCATAATGTTCTCGAAATTAAAATAGAAACCAAAGCTGTCTCTTATTTTCCTGGGTTCATCGCCAACAGTTATACCACCAGTTTTTAATTTATGGTACAGTTCATTTACTGCATCCATACTATTCTGCATAAAGCCTATGTGAAATGCGGAAGGGTAGGCGGGAGCACCATCCTTATTCGCCATGATAACGAGTATAAAGTCGTCTGCGCCTTTTAATACAGCTACAATATTATCGCCTTTAATGTCAGTACACTTAAAATTGAAATAGGTTTCGAAAAGATATATGGCTTCTTTAACGTTTGATACAACTAAATTGATGTGATTAAGTTTCATTACTATAATGTTAATATTCTATATTGGGAATAAATAGATCAGTTTGATGCGATGCTGAAACAAGTTCAGCATGACTGCATTGGTAAGCGTTCCTGTCGCCCATGTTTTGGCTTAAAAAAATAAGATTTTGACAACTCTTATGCAGAATCTCAAAAACCAAAGAGCTATCAGAAAAAATATGACACCTTCCATAATGTAAAGCTAGTGAAAAATTCAATGTTTTTCGCTGGTGCAGTCTACGATATCTTTATCTGCTCAGCCATAGTCTATCTTTAGGTTTTATCCTTAACCGTATAGCCTATACGCTTGCGTTCTTTTTGAGAGGTTTCCTGTTTGTCTTTTTGTAAAAGATAATTCAGTGCTTCATACACATCTTTAAATTGTTTGTTGTATTTCGTTTCGAGTTTTTTAAGTTTATCTGTAAGTTCCTTATGAGATAAGGCATAGTCTCGGAGAAAAACAAATGCTCGTATTATTGATATATTAACTTTTATTGCCTTTTTACTGTTTAATACTGTAGATAGCATGGCAACACCTTGTTCTGTAAAAGCAAACGGTAATGCGCCTCCAAAGTGGCTTTTCGATGGTATCACAGTTTGTGATACCAAGCGATCGATCTCAGTCTCTGTCAATACAAACATAAAATCTGCCGGGAAACGGCCAATATTTCTTTTAACAGCTTGCTTTAAGGCTCTCGTCTCTACTTCATAGAGTGTAGCAAGATCAAAGTCTAACATCACTTTATGTCCTCTTACCTCATGTATCTTCTGTTGTATCACCTGTAGTTGCATGGTAGTAATTTAAATTCCATGCAAAAATAAAATTCTTTTGTAAAGTATGCAGTCACAATTTGTGACCGCATGTTCTCTCTGTTTAGCTAAAGCTCAGCCTTCGCCTAACGGAGTCTTAGGCTCAAATTCGTGTATTGCATATCTATCATGCTTTATCTTACAAAACCCTACTTAGCTAGATTCTTTATTATAATCGTTATGAAAAGAAAGAGTATACCGAGCAACATAGTTGGAAGTAGATATTTAATCAATTTCAAAGAAAAATTAATAATTTTTACAAATCGCTTAATTTCTTTATACTCATAAAATTCAGCGTATTTATTCTTATCTGGGAATGGCTTAAACATAGCCACCCAGTCCATAGGAAGTATAATTAAGGTTTTCTCAACGGAAACAATGTTTCCTTTTTTTTTGTAGCTTTCAAAAAAAATCAAAGAATCTTACCTTGTAAAAAGATAGTGCCCTAATCGCACACATCAATCCAATTAACGCGATTGCGGTAACTTTGAATACTCCCAACTGTACATTAGAAAAAGAAATCATGGTATATTTATTATCGAGAAAATATAAATTCAAATAGGATTACCTTCTTTTATGAAGATAATAAAATGCTGCTAGTTATTATTCTAACAGTACCTAGTTACCTATTCTTAAGAAATTGATCGTATGTTTCAATATGATGACGCGCACTGAAGATGTCATAAAATTGTCTGTATGATAATAGCAAAGCCGTTCCACCCATAATAAGAGCATATATTAATGGTATTCCAATATTTTTTAAAAGGATTCTTTTATTTACTTCTTTCCAATTGAAAATTGCCTTCCTTTTAATAAAAGTTAATACAAACACTCCGCAAAATAAGTACCTGCTATAATACAAAAACTGCCATCCCTTCCACATTTGGTATCTGCAAAGTATGCCTATAAAACAAATAGATAATACTAAGCTGTATGAAGAAATAATTAAAGTCCAGAAATTGTCCACTTTTTTGAACGCTAAGATTGCTTGTAATACAAGCAATGCAATCAGTACCATAATCGACAATGTAAAAAGGAGTATCCCAATCGGTACAAAATCGAGCGGTGTTATCAATTCTAATTTCAATATCAATCCTAATAAAGAAGTTATAACACAAATTAAGATATAATTCCCTGTTCTTTTCATCTTAGAATTTATTTGTTTTCACTTATTACCCGAAATATTACGGTTAATTTTTTTTGATTCATAATTAAATGATACACGCCCAAATTATCATCACAGACTAAACAGATTATTAATTACTAATTTTTAATTATTAATTAACTTCCTCTCCACCCTTAAATAAATCCTTCTCAGAAAACATAGAACCCAAGAGATCTTTAAACTGTACACTACGTTCTAAGCTGTTCTTGCCGATCAAAGAATGTTCAGCCAGGGCAAAGAGTACAAACTCCATCCATACCAGTTTATCAATAGCATTTAGTTTGGGGACATAGGTATCAACTATCTCAGCTAAGCCGGGTATACTATTGAGTGTTTTGGTATAGTTCTTTTCGGTGTCTAACAGTAAGCAGTCAACTGTGTTGCCTTCGCTAAACCAGGTAATAATACTCTGGTAGGGACTAGGTTGTTTCTTCTTTTTTAGTTTACCCGGGTCAGGGAACAATTCTGTGAATTCATTACGTATGGCTTTGCCCAAAAGGTTTTGTGCGACTATGGTAGCACCTTCCTGTTCGCCTTCGTATACCAATTCTATTTTGCCATTCACCGATGGAATAACTCCCATAAGATCAACTATGCGGGCAATAGTTTTAGATTCTCCGTTCAATAGCATCCTACGTTCAGCCGTGCTGACTAAATTCTCATAAGCAGAGATAGTCAACCTTGCAGATACACCACTCTTAGCGTCTACAAACTCATTCTCGCGTGCTTCAAATGCAATACGCTCAATAAGGTTAGCTATTAATTCACCAACGGTAATGCTTTGTCTTTGGCTCGGACTCAGTTTAGCTTCCTGTGCAGTTATTTTTTTGGATAGTAAAATGTTCTTAGGGTAGTGGGTGAGTATCTGGCTGCCAATACGGTCTTTCAGCGGAGTAACAATGCTACCGCGGTTGGTATAATCTTCGGGGTTGGCAGTAAACACAAACTGAATATCTAAAGGAATGCGCAATTTAAATCCGCGTATCTGTATATCACCTTCCTGCAATATATTGAACAGTGCTACTTGTATGCGTGCCTGCAGATCGGGTAATTCGTTAATTACAAATATGCAACGGTTACTGCGTGGTATGATTCCGTAGTGTATCACTCTTTCATCTGCATAGCTCAACTTTAAATTAGCAGCTTTAATTGGATCCACATCACCAATTAAATCGGCCATAGAAACATCAGGTGTAGCCAGCTTTTCCACATATCTTTCTGATCTGTGCAACCAGGTAATAGGTGTTTTATCTTTCAGTTCTTCTATCTTGTTTTTACCATACAGAGATATAGGATTCAAGGGATCATCATTCAGTTCGCTCCCTTCTATAATAGGTACGTATTCATCCAATAGGTCGGTTAATTGACGTGCTATCCTGGTCTTGGCTTGACCGCGTAAACCTAGCAGGTTAATGTTGTGGCGCGATAGGATAGCTCTCTCTAACTCAGGTATAACGGTATCTTCAAAACCTATGATGCCTTTAAAAATGGTTTCCTTTTTCTTTATCTTTTCTATCAGGTTATTGCGCAATTCATCTTTAATGCCCTTGGCTGCATACCCTGACTTCTTTAATTCTCCTAATGTTTTAATGTTGTTCATACGTATTGTTATTTAAAGCTGCGTTTCTTGTTCCTTTCAAAATCTTCGAATATAAATTCTCCCAATCCTTGTAACGAAGTATAATAGGCCTTGCCATTATTGGCTTCGGTAAACTCGTGTACAAACTGTTGTAGGTAGGGGTCACTGGCTACCATAAAGGTAGTGATGGGTATTTTTAACCTGCGGCAACTGGCTGCAAGGGTAAGGCATTTGTTGTTAATCTTTTTGTCGAGGCCAAAGCTGTTCCTGTAATACTTACCATTCTCTATTAAGCAAGTAGGCTTGCCATCGGTTATCATAAATATCTGCTTGTTGGCATTCTTTCTTCTTCGCAGCAGATCCATAGCCAACTCTATACCCGCAACGGTATTGGTGTGATAGGGCCCAACTTGCAGGTAGGGTAGGTCTTTCACTTCTATCTGCCAGGCATCATCGCCGAACACAATAATATCGAGAGTGTCCTTTGGGTACTTGCGTTTGATAAGCTCGGCCAAAGCCATGGCTACGTTCTTAGCGGGAGTAATTCTATCCTCTCCGTACAGTATCATGGAGTGGCTTATATCTATCATCAGCACCGTAGAGGTCTGCGTTTTGTGTTCTTTCTCTTTTACCTCCAGGTCATCTTCAGTGATCATAAAATCACCAATCCCATTATTGATCTGTGCATTCTTAATGGACTCGAGCATGGATATCTGGTCGAGTGAATCGCCAAACTGAAAAGGACGTATGTCGCTGCTGGTCTCATCTCCCAGGCCTGTATACTTGGTGCTGTGGTTGCCTGCTTTACCTCTTTTTAGCTTACCGAATATCTTTTCTAAGGCTTGCTGGCGTATGGCTTGTTCTGTTTTGGCTGTCATTACTATCTTACCTGTGCCGGGTTCATCATCCCTCAAATAACCACGGTCTTTCAGCTCTTGTATAAAGTCACCCATGCCGTAATCGGGTTCGGTAAGTTTATATTCTTTATCGAGTTCGGTGAGCCAGCTAATGGCTTCTTTAACATCACCGCTGGTATAGGTTAGTAGCTGCTTAAATATATTAAACAGTTTATCGAATGGGGTTTCGTCAGGCTTGTTGTAATGTGTGAATCTGTACCCGAGCATAGTGTATATAAAGTGTGAATTTAGGAATAAAAATTGATTGAGGCTGAGCTTAAGATTGAGATTTAGATAGAACGCTGATGACGCTGATTGCTTGTGATTAGGACTGATTTTAATCTGTGAATCTGTGGCGAAATTTTAAGAGCCATAGAATCCCGAATACTCGGGACTGGTTGCTTATGATTCTTTATGATCTGCGTTTATCATAATCATCTGTGTTATCTGCGTTCCATGGCTGTTTAATTCGTAATTGAAACCTCGCTCCATTCACTAAACGACTTATCCAAAGCCATGGTAAATGCATCGCTTTCCTTTGCACCTGATATGGCATATTTGTTATTGAACACAAAAAAGGGAACACCGTTTATTCCAAACTGGTGTGCCTGATCTATATCGGCTTTCACTTCATTTGCATAAGCTCCTGTTTCTAAAGCAGTCTTTAGTTCTGATGCATCCAGGCCTATTTCGACACCTAATTGAATAAGGGTATTATAGTCATCCATATTCTTGCCTTCGGTAAAGTAAGCTGCAAAAAGTTTTTCTTCTGCTTCATTCTGTTTGCCCTTGCTTTTAGCAAAATGGCTAAAACGGTGAGCATTGAATGAGTTGGCGACCACTGCCTTATCGAAATTATAAACCAGTCCCACTTTACTGGCCATTTGGGTTACATAGTCGTTCATACGTTTGGCTTCTTCTATGCTCACTCTTTTATGGTCGGCCAGGTATTGGTGTATGCTCTTACCTGTACTCTTCATATCGGGCGCAAGCTGAAAGCTTTTCCACTCTATCTCTATCTTAACTCTATCAGGGAATTCAGACAGTGCCTTTTCGAATTTACGTTTGCCTATGTAGCAAAAGGGGCACATTACGTCGCTCCATATCTCTATCTTCATTTTATTTTCCATATCTATAATTGATAATGCAAATTTAGGCTATTAATCAATCCTCATCTACGATGAGACGTATAGAAAAAGGGATTACTTTAAAAGCTATCAAAACATGATTATTTTTGCACCATGAATATAGAAGAGCTTCGCGATTATTGCTTACAAAAAAAGGGTGTTACCGAGAGTTTTCCTTTTGGTGAGGATACCCTTGTATTTAAAGTTGCAGATAAAATGTTCCTGCTTACCAGCCTTAGTGAACCTCACAGCTTTAATGCCAAATGCGAACCCGAACGAGCTGTTGAATTGCGTGAACAATACGAAGAAGTAAAACCGGGCTACCACATGAATAAAAAGCATTGGAATACAGTACATACTAACGGACGCTTGAACGATAAGCAGTTGCGCGTGATGGTTGATCATTCTTATGAGCTGGTACTTGCTAGTCTGTCTAAAAAGATGCAGAAGGAGATTGGGGAGATAGAATAGTAATGGGGGCTTTACCCGAATAGAGATTCCTCATTTCACTGCGTTTCATTCGGAATGACAATTTTGAATTATTTATAGAGTTTGAATTTTCAACGGGGTCGACCCCGTTGAAAATTCTATTTATAATCTCCGAAAAGTTTGTCATTCCGAACGAAGTGAGGAATCTAAAGAGCGTCCCAAGTGATAAGTTCAGCATGACTAGACTGGAAAGTGAGCCTGATTTCATATGCTATATACTTTTTAACAATTCTTAACTGGTAGTGTTTATACTGACGGCATATCTTTGGATCATAAATTAAATGTATACGCCGATGAAGTAATTTTTACTTAACCAAAGATCAAGTAAAAATGAATGCAGAATTTGTCCATCTGTGGGTTGCTATAAAACCCTACACCCTGGTTATATTATTGGTAATAGTCCCGGGTATTTTTAACAGGTAAAACTTACTGTATGAATAAGAAGATGAATCCCAGAATAATAGGGCTTACCCTGGTGCTTATAGGTATAGCTGTTATAGGATTAGCCGGATACGCATTTGCTACTACACACGAAGTAATTCATTTGGGTGGATTGTTAACCATAAACGTTGCGAATGAGCAAACCGTTCAATACCTGCCTGTATTTGGTATAGTATTAATGATAGGTGGTATAATGAAAATATTTCCGCAATAATTGAGTTAACCTTAGGCAGTAATCAGGTTCGATAGCTATATTCGCATCCTGATGAAAATTGTAAGAAAGATAATCCTGTTCATTGCGGTTACACTTATAAGCTGTATGCTATTGGCATTACTGGCTTTTATCATATACCTTCTTGTTATGTTTTACCATGTAGTGGTAAGGCACTGAGAATATTTAAGTAAGCAGTATAGAATAGTGCTACCACATAAAGGCCTGTATCACTATGGCGAATATTCCTATAAGATTAAATACAACCAGGGCAATAATTACAATGTAAGTTACCCGTGTATCTTCTGCTTTAACCAAGTTAGTCGTGGCCATATCCGTAGTAATTGATTGTTTATTGTATAAAGAAACGTTCCGCCACTATTACCGCTAACATTATTGCAGTAAAGATGAACACATAGACAACTGAAAAGTACTTAATAGAGTGGCCTCTGTGCATGTAAACATTAAAAGCATTCATAGTAGTTTGTTTTAGTTTATGTGGCAAAACAAATACCGATCGGCATCTTGTACTATGATGGGTATCAGTCTGTAAAATGATTTTTGTCAGCCCGAGCATCTTGCCTATATTTGCAGGCCTTTGTAAAACAACCATGAAAACAAGAGCCTGCCTGTTACTATGTATCTTTACTATGCTGTGCGTTGGTGCACATGCCCAAAAGACAGATACCCTGCTCGTGCCTAAAACCAGCGGCTACCTGTCTATAGGGTTAGGCGCTACACTTGCTGTAGGTCCTTATGCAGGTACAACAGGCAATGGGTTCGGACAGTATGCCCAAGCAGGTTTAAGTAGGTTTATCTCGGGTGCTGTTATTGTAAATAAAATAAGGCTTGGCTTTGTAATTAATTATGGTGCCTTTAACAGCACGTTCAATGCAAATAAGTATGTAGCTAATCTTAAATCGCCGGATAGTTTAAAAAATACCCAATTCGGTAAACAGCCTGCCAGTGGCAATTTATATACCGGTGCTTACGGAATGTTTGGTTTTATGGGCGAAATAAGAATAAAAAAGTTTGCCATAGATATAAGAGTAATGGGTGGAAGGCTCACTACTTTCTTTCCCGAGTTGGCTTATTATGAGTCAGGAATCAATAATGCGGGCAAGTTTGTAAATACAAACTATGATTATCTGTCTACCGAGACTTTTTCGCTGGGGTTGGATGCAGGACTAAATGCGCGCTATACGATTAAAAAGCATTTTTGTGTTATGATAAATGCCGACTACCTCTATTCAAAGTTCTATTACGGAACGGTTGAGAATATAAGCAATCAGCCTGTAGGTAACGAATGTGTGGTTTCGCTGTTCAACTTTACGGCAGCGGCAGCTTACCAGTTTTAATTATTGTATTCTTACCAACTTAAATTCAGTATGCCGATCTGCTGAGTATAGGTCTTGGCCTGCATCCTGATGGGTCTTGTCTGAATTATTAATTTGAGCTTTTCCACATCCTTTTCCCTTAATTCTTGTTTGGCTGATTCCTTTTGAAGTGATATATTTTACAGCCGCCTCGGCACGTTGTTGTGATAATTTTAAGTTGAATTCATCTGTTCCCCTGGGGTCGGTAAAGGCGTTAAGCTGAATACTGATCTTACTGTCAGCGCCCATCACTGCCACTACTTTATCCAGTATCCTGGCTGCTGCAGGGTTTATATCCCATTTTTGGTATTCGTAATAGATGTTTTCGAAAATATCGAGTGAATCTGTTTTGTTGCTGCTCTTTTTTAGGTTGAGTGCTGCAATCCATGGGTCATCAACATACAGTGTACCCATCTCTATTTTATCCGCAGGTAACAATTCAAACTTGAATTTCCCGTCTTTTAATAAAAATTCATGGACTTCATTTTTGTGGTCAATAAGGAATAGTTTATCAAGCTTACAATCATTGGCATCAACACTATAAGTATAGTTTTGATCGGGAGGCAAGTCTGTGAAAACAAATTTACCGGATGAATCGGTAGTAACTGTTCCTATAAGGTGACCTTCGTTATTATAGATACTTACTTTGATAAAGGCTACCGGAGTTTTTTTGTCGGAAAGTATATTGCCTTCTAGCTGTAATTTTAATTGGCTGTCATCTACCGACATTTGTTTTATTGTGGTAGTATCTGATGCCGGCATATCGAACTGAAATTTACCATTACCATCTGCGGTGAATGTTTTAAGTAGCCTACCGCTCTTATCAGTCAGTATTATTTTGGATAGTTTAGGATCATTGGCATCTACCTGGAATGAATAAGTTTCATCAGGAGGTAATTCAGTAAATGTAAAACTGCCAAACGCATTGGTTACAGTGGTTTGTATAACTTCTCCGTTAGCACCTATTAACTTAACTACCTCATCTGAAACAGGTTTAGACCCTTCTGCAGACAATAGATTTCCTGAAAGGGTTATGGGATTGTTTGCTGTGTTAATTTCAGGCATACATGTAAGATCCGGTTGAATACCGTATGCGCCAAAAGAGTAATCGGATAATCTTCTTCTTCCTCTAAAATTCCATGTTTTAGTCATCGTTGCATAGCGTGCAGTAGCCACCATTCTTCCGGTGCTATCGTATATTGCAAGATTGCTGTTATTTGCAGAAAGAGGTTCTGCTTCCGGTTGGTTTATTACCAAGTGATATTTTTCTCCGCCTTGTACATTTCTAAAATGAAAATTGCCCAGGTCATCTGTCTGCGTACTATCAACAACAACGTATAGCCTGTTCCTGAGTTTTATTTTTATACCCGCTTGCGGATGCCAATAATTTTTGTTGTGCCACTGCTGGGCCGAAGCCACTTTTTGATGGTTTGCTACAAGTGTTCCGCCAATAGTAAAGCTTGTTTTGGTTGATACAGGTATACCATTCACCCATACTGTTTCGCTTTTTAGTGCTTTAGTTGTGGTAAAGGTTGTTTCAATTCCGTTTTGTACTCCATTTAAAAAAGGGGTTTCACTTTTTACCAGTTCATGACTTTCGGCCCACTTTACATTAAAATATGTTTTCCTTATACCGTTAAACTTGTTATTTACTACCGGTGTTTCACTCATCAGGTTTCCGTTGGGGTAGTATTCCTTATGTATAGAATCCTGGGCCTTGGTCAATAAGGCTAAGAAAATAAAAATGTATACTAATAATGGTTTCATATTTCTTTGATAATCAAAAATAGAATTATTTGTTTAAGAGATATGTATTGCTTTGTTCTTTGGTTCTTCAGCAAACAAGATGCTTGATTAACGCAGGGAGATATTGCTATGTTATTTAAAGAATTTTTTATAAAATGACTTTGAGAAATTAATTCCGGTTAGGTCAATGTATCTGTACATCATATAAGAGGCGACTATAGTTACGGGTAGAGCTACTGTAAACATGAGTATAAAGCTTAAAAAGTAACCAAGGTGCAGTTGTGCATACAGAAGATTAAAGAAGAAGCATCCGAATGAGCCTAAAATAGATAGGTGCAACAAGTATAATGAAAACGATATTTTGCCTAAGAACTGGATGGGTTTACTGTTAAAAACACCTTGTATCCATGGGCTGTTGATAGCTCCAAACACGAATAATGATGCCCCGATGATAAAAGGGTACGATCTGTCTATATTAGTAAGCCAATCCAACCTGTTCCAAATGGTATTTTTACCTATATCCTGGTAGCTGCCAAAATAGAATGCTGCGATAAATATTAAAATTAAGAGATAACCGGGTAAGTTTTTTTTCTGTCTTGAGTGATAATGATCGCATAAAGCCAATCCTATTATAAAAGCAGCAAGATAGCCAGTGTGAAAAATGATTATCAGCAGGGCATATATCCAAAATCTATTTCGGGTTGTACCAAATAGAGCCAGTATTGCAAAAACAATGATAGAGTCGAGGAACTCTATACTCATGGTCCATAATACAGAATTATACTTCAGCGTCCCCCCAATAAACAATGATGTAAAAGTACCTTCTTTCAACATGTCCGAAAAATCAGGGACAACGTTCCACAATTGAGACAACCAAAACGTATTGTTGCTATACTGGGCAGTAATTGCATTATAATATTGATGAATAATAATAATAACATAAGATACGAAAACTGAAAATAAAATAGGAATACTGAGCCTGAAGTATCGCCTTATGGCAGAAGCCGTAACTATTTGAATGTTTTTGGAGGCAAAGAAACCATAACTGAGAGCAAACCCGCTTATGACGAAAAACAAACATACTGCAAACCCCGAACTGTAAAAAATGTTAAATGGAGTTAATGTGATCTTTGCTTCAAAATGAGAAGTAGTATGAAAATAAGGATCATCTAGTGTAAACAAAGCAGGATAAAAACTTAACAGATAGTGGTAAAAGAGAACTGTTATTGCTGCCCATCCTCTTATTCCATCCATAAATGTTACCCTTTCGGCTTTCTTAATTTGATCGTGGGGTAATGTTTTAACGCGATTCATGTAATAGGATTAATGCATCAAAAGTAGTTTTTTATAAACACGACCATCAATTCAGGTAATTCATAAGATTGATTAGTGCCTAATTTCTTATATCCTATTTGTCAGCAGTAAGATAACCTACCAGTTTAACAGATATATGGGGTTGATATTCCTTTATTATTTGAAAAACCTTTTATAGAACGATCTGGATAAATTAATTCCGGTTAGGTCAACGTATCGATACATAATATAAGCAGAGGCGATAGTAACAGATAGTGCTACAGTAAACATGAGTATGAAACTTGAGAAGTAGCCAAGGTGCAATTGCGCATATAGAAAGTTAAAGAAGCAACATCCAAAAGAACCTAAGATTATAAGGTGTAAAAGGTATAACGAAAATGATATTTTGCCTAAGAACTGAATTGGTTTCATGTTAAAAATACGCTGTATCCAAAGACTATGTATAGTGCCAAATACAAATAAGGAAGCACCTAGGATATAGGGATAAGAGTCATCTAGATGGTATAGCCAATCCAGTTTTGTCCACATAGTATTTGCTCTTACATCCTGATAACTACCAAAATAAAATGCTGCGATAAATATTAAGACTAATAAATAAGCGGGTAAATGTTTTTTTTGTTTAGTATGATAGTGATCGCATAGGGCCATGCCAATAATAAAAGCAGGCAAATAATAAAAGTTCATAATAATTAAGAGTATGCCATATATCCAAAACCTGTTTTTTAGTCTGCCAAATAAGGATAATGTTGCAAAAACAAGCATTGAGCCATAGAATTCTCCACTCATGGTCCATAATATAGAATTGTATTTCACTGTTCCTCCATGAAATTCTGCTAAATAAGTTCCTTCCTTAATCATCTGCCAGAAATTGGGTACTACGTTCCATAGTTGGTTTAGCCAAAACGTATTCTTGGTGTATTCTGCAGCAAGGGTATTATAGTATTGGTTTGTAAGAATAATTACATAGGATACAAAAACTGAGAATAAAATAGGGATTGCCAGCCTAATATACCTTCTTAAAGCTGAAGCGGCCAGGGTTTGATCATTCTTTGTTGCAAAATAACCATAACTAAGTGCATAGCCGCTAATAACGAAAAACAAGCAGACTGGGAAGGATGAACCATAAATAATATTGAACGGTGATAAAGCAATCTTTTCTTCTATATGTGCCTTTGTGTGAAAGTATGGATCATTCGCTGCAAAAAAAGCAGGATAAAAACTTAATAAATAGTGATAGAGCAGAACCATTACTGCTGCACAACCTCTGATACCATCTATAAATGTTACCCTTTCACCTTCCTTG
>Ga0206879_1082_pt1 | contig 22716 bp, 11 predicted proteins | sample Alteio_BWOrgCont_5_FD_152897 | JGI IMG/M metagenome (GOLD analysis project Ga0206879, IMG submission 152897) | Enriched cells from forest soil in Barre Woods Harvard Forest LTER site, Petersham, Massachusetts, United States -... | ecosystem: Environmental > Terrestrial > Soil > Temperate forest > O... | reverse complement strand
CGCTACTGCCTCCCCCTACCACATAGCACTTGCTGCCTATGGTAAATGATACAGATTGGGCAAAGCCTGATCCGGTAAAAGGCGCTTTTGTTGCCCATTGCGAGAAACCCATGAAGGAAATAAAGGCAGATAAAAGCAAGAGTATATTTTTTTTCATAACGATGGTATGTAGTCTTTGGTGAATGATACAGATGTTTTTTGTGCTTTTAAATTTATAGGTAACAAAACTAAACCCTCACCTAAGTTTTACGAAATAAGTACGATGGACAAAATGTAAGACAATGATCCATATTAATGATAGTCAGAGGGATTCATTAATTATTTTTGTACGCTTTAAAACCATAAACCTTCCTATCTTTGATTCATGCGATGTTGGCTTTCCGTTTTATCAGTGTTGTTTTTTTATATGGCCGGATCCCAGACCATTCCGTATTTGCAATATGGGGTAGAGGATGGCCTGGGGCACTCTATTGTATATAGCACTTTTCAGGATAGCAAAGGGTACATGTGGTTTTGCACCGACCATGGCCTGAGCAAATTCGATGGACTTCATTTTACAAATTATACTACATCCGACGGTTTGCCAACCGACTTTATCATGTGTGCTGCAGAAACATCAGATGGTGTAGTATGGGTGTCCACGTATGGCTACGGAATGTATAAATACGAAAAGGGAAGGTTTATCCATTTACAGGTCGATCAAAAAGGCGTTTCCGCATATCCTATTTCTATTCTTGCAGATAAAAAAGATCGTGTGTGGATATATTCAAAAGGAGGAAGGGACAAATATCTATGGTATATAGAAAAGGATCATTATGAAAAATTTACGATCAATAATTATACAAAGGACACAACTACTTATCTTATTACTGATATACTAATGAGAAAAGATGGAGCCATATTGGTTTCCACAAATAAGGGATTGTACTGTTTTAAGGATAATGAACTTACCCTGGTTGCAAAAATAGATGCACCTGTTTTCAGAATGGATGAAGATCCGTCTGGCAACGTATGGCTGGGTTCAAGAGGCAAGATAATAAGGGTTAGCCAGGATAACAAGGTATCTTTTCTAACCAACAAATTTATAAGAGATCTGGATGTTATTACCATAAAAGCAGATAATGAAGGAAGGTTATGGCTAAGTAATGCTGCTCATCCTTTTTTTATTATAGATGCAGCCAGCGGAAAAATACTTGATGACGAGGACATACGTGCAAACGGTATTTACCGGGATAGGGAAAACAATATGTGGGTTATCACTTTCGGGCAGGGTGTTCTATGTTTTAATTATACCAACGTAATGAACTATTCAGGAAAAGAAGGGTTGAAGGATAATATAGTTGTGGGAATAGCGGAAGATAGTAAAGGTAAAATATGGGTGGCAAGCCGTGTTAAAGGTATTAGCTATATAAGTAACGATAGTACACAAGAGCAAGGGATGGTAACTTTCGCACACCAAACAGGAATATATGGCTTAGTTGTTGACAAAAAAGATGAATTGCTCTATGGATCCTTTGGAGATTTGATGATAGTAAAGAAAGGGATTACCCGCAGAGTAAATATATATGAACAGATTCGTGCTTTATATGAAGACAAGGATGGTAAAATATGGATAGCCAAAGGTGATGGCATTGTGTATTACCAGCATGATTCTATCCATTTGCTAAAGGAATTATCTGCACTGGATACTGTAAAAAACCTGACTATAAGAGCTGTGAGAATTGATGACAATGGTAGTTTATGGATTGGCACAGATAAAGGTGCATACTGTTATAATGGTAAATCGTTAACGCATTATGGAACCAATGAGGGATTAGCCAATAATGTAGTTAATTATATATGGCAAGATTCAGCAAAAAGAATGTGGTTTGCTACCGATGAAGGCTTAAGTATAATGGATAAAGGCAAATGGGCTGATGATTCTGTGCTAAAATATCTTGATCGCAGCTTATGCACCTCTTTTGCAAATGATAGAAAAGGCAATATATGGATTGGAACAAATGACGGCGTTTTTGTTTATGATGGCAAAAAACTACGCAGGTTCGATAACCACACCGGTCTTTCAGGGGTGGAGATACAGTGCCTGTATATAGATACCAAAAACTATTTGTGGGCCGGAACTATTAAAGGATTAACCCGCATTAACCTCGATGCGTATTCTCATATCATCAGTACCTATTCACCGCCCGTTTATATACAAACCATAAAGATCAACAATAAGGCTGTAAGTATGGATGACAGTTCATTATCGCTTGATTATACGCAAAACAATATGCGTATTACCTATGCAGGGCTTTGTTTTAAAGATCCTTACACATTATCATACGAATACAAACTATCAGGAGCTTCTACAGGGTGGATAAAAACAGCCGGTAATACAGTAGAGTTTTCTGCCCTGCCACCCGGTTTATACAGGTTTTGGGTTAGAGCCATAAGTGCCGATGGAGTTTATAGTAAAGCTCCGGCAAGTTTTTCTTTTACTATTCTTCCGCCATTTTGGTTACGTACCTGGTTTAGGGTGTTAGAGGTTTTGCTGCTTATTGTGGCTATAAGTATTTTGTTTAGATGGAGATTAAGAATAAACAGGCGCAGGGCTGTATTAAAGATGGAACAACAGCGTATAGAGGAGGAGCTTTTGAATGCGCATAAAGCGCTGGAGAGCTATACAAACAACATGGTAGAAAAAAATATATTACTGGATCAGTTTAAGGAAGAAATTGAGAAGCTTCAGAATTTAAAAGCCAGGGAAATTAATGAAGTTAGAGTAGACCATTTAACATACCTGAACAAAACCACCATTCTTACTGAGGAAGACTGGGATAAATTTAAAGATCTGTTTGAAGAGGTATACAAAGGCTTTTTAGTACGCTTAAAGGAAAAAATACCTGATCTTACCCAGGCAGAAATAAGATTGATCTGCTTAACGAAACTTAAAATTGATACCAAACAAATGGCAAGAGCTTTAGGGGTATCCAATCATACTATTTCAAAAACCCGTTACCGTCTGCGTAAAAAAATGGGATTAACAGAGGAAGACAGCATAGATGACATCGCTGAATCTATCTGATTATCAATAATGTAAATCATTGTCTTACATTTTGTCCATCGTACTTACTTCGTAAAACTTATTCGAGGGTTTAGCTTTGCTGGAATAGCAAATTATAACCGAAACACTCGAATATATGAACGTATTTATTACCGGATTCAAATCTGTAAATAACAGGGCTACAATTTTTTTAATTGCATGTTGCTTAGTTTTTGCATCACTTACAACTCAAGCTCAGAATATAGGTATAAACAGTATAGGCCAAGTGCCGGATCCTTCATCCATACTTGATTTGTATTCTACCAGTTCGGGCTTACTCATTCCAAGAATGACAACTGGGCAAATGAATTCAATAACTGCACCTGCATTAGGTTTACAGATATATAATACCACCACTAATTGTTTTATGGTGTATACCGGCTCCGGGTGGCAATCTATGTTTTGTACCTGTACTTCGGCGCCGTCTACTCCGGGAGCCATTACAGGTGTCACTTCGTTTTGTTCTCCTACAACGGGGAATAGTTATTCTATTGGTGCTGTTGCCGGAGCTAATTCTTATACCTGGTATGTGCCTGCAGGGGCTAGTATTACATCAGGGCAAGGTACTAATGCTATTACTGTTGATTTTGGAAGCAGTTCAGGAAATATCTCTGTGACTGCAAATAACAGTTGCGGAATAAGCGCTGCAAGCACTTTGGCTGTAACAATAAATGCACCTCCTGCAATTACAGTACAACCAATAAGTGCTGCCGTAATTTGCTCTGGGGCAGGTATCGCTTCGTTCACTGTAAGTGCATCCGGAAGCGGGTTGACATATCAGTGGCAGGAATTTAAGGCCGGTTGGAGCAATGTGAGCGGAAGCTATTATTCGGGTGGCAACTCAGCTACCCTTACCGTTACAAACCCTATATATGCTATGAATGGGCGCTTATACCAATGTATTGTCAGTGGAACATGCTCACCCAGTGCAACTACAAATGGACTGGCCGCCTTAAATTTAGACAGTACGGGTATTGTTGCTACCGGAGGTACAATTACTAATGTGGGTGGGCGCAGGATACATACATTCACTTCATCCGGAACCTTTACGATCTCATCCATAGCCTGTGGTGGCTCACCTACTGTAGAAGTGCTTGTAGTTGCAGGCGGTGCAGGTGGCGGTGGCGGAACAACTGATCCAGGTAATGCAGGTGGCGGTGGTGCAGGCGGATATACCTATAATGCTGCCTATGCGGTTGGTGTGGGAAGTACTACAGTAACAATTGGTGGTGGGGGTGCAGGTGCAACCGGATGGGCCACCGGATCGCCTGGAGGAAACAGCATTTTTGGTACAATAACCACATTGGGTGGTGGCGGTGGCAGTGCTTACGATGGACCTAGTGCAGCAAATGGAGGATCGGGCGGCGGAGCTTCACAGTATAATTCGAGTGGAGGCAATGGTGCAGGTACAGGCACAGCCGGTCAGGGTAACAATGGTGGCGCACAGGTAAGTCAGCCTTTTTGCGCAGGCGGCGGCGGTGGTGCATCAGGTGCAGGTAGCGCAGCGAGCGGAACCGGTGGTTGCGCTGGAGGCCCGGGAGGTGCCGGAACTGCAAATTCTATATCGGGGGCTTCGGTTTATTATGCTGGCGGTGGAGCTGGTAGTACCCATAATTCGGGCAGTACTTTTGCCCTAGGCGGTATAGGTGGTGGTGGTAATGGGCACTTTACAACTACTACTGCACAAAATGGAACTGCTAATACAGGCGGCGGCGGCGGCGGCGGTGGTGAAAGCACTGCAGGTGGTAATGGGGGCTCAGGTATCGTAATAGTAAGTTATGTACCATAAATTAATCTAATATAACATCTATCGTACTAAGCCTTATGAAAAACATTCGTACTATTTACACAGTAGCACTTTTTCTCACTTTTCACCTTTCGTTTTTCACTTTTTGCAAAGTCCGGTCACAAACTATTATCGCCCTTCATAATTTCGGTAATGGAACAGACGGGAGCGGTCCCTGGGGAACGGTAACCGCTTCTCCTTCGGGAACGCAGTTGTTTGGAATGACGAGTACAGGTGGCACAAGTGGTAATGGCATTATTTTTTCCATGGATACCGATGGCACCCATTACAAAGTACTGGCGAACTTCAATGGAACAAACGGGAGTTACGGTGAGGGCGACTTACTACTTGTCGGAAAACAATTGTATGGGATGACTACCAGCGGAGGTAACGTTGGCAATGGTAATATTTTCTCTATAGATACCGATGGCACCAATTTGAAGAACTTATATAGCTTTACAATAGCAGGAGCATTAGGCTATGATCAGGAACCTTCCGGCGACTTAGTCCTTTCGGGAAAGCAATTGTTCGGAACGACTACATATCAGGCAAATGCCGGTAGTGTTTTCTCTATAGATACCGATGGCACCAATTACAAAAACCTGATCACCTTCAATGGTACAAACGGCGACGAACCTTTTTTTGGGGGATTGGTCCTTTCGGGAAAGCAGTTGTTTGGTATGACGAGTGAAGGAGGGGGATCCTTTCCAATTTTTGGTAACGGCACTATCTTTTCCATCGATACCAATGGCACCGCTTTCAAACTATTGCTAACCTTCCCTCTCGCAAGCGTAACAGAAGGCTCATACCCCGAAGGTCAATTAATTCTTTCAGGAAAGCAATTATTTGGAGCGACCTCCAGTGGGGGAACAAATGCCGATGGCAATCTTTTCTCTATAGATACCGATGGCACCGCCTTCAAAAACCTCTTCTCTTTCAACGGAGCAAACGGGAATGCCCCCATGGCCACGCTAACCCGTGTGGGGAATACCCTTTATGGAACCACAGCTGTAGGAGGCACAAATAACGACGGGGTTGCTTTCTCCATTGATAGCAACGGCAGCGCCGCTACTTACACCGACCTGGCAAACTTCAACGGAACAAACGGAAAAATTCCTAATGGTTCTTTAACCCTTATAGGACATACATGGTTTGGAATGACTTTACAGGGTGGCACATACGGCGGCGGAGTTGTATTCAAAATAGGTGGCGTACCCATACCGCTGCCCATCACCCTAACTTCTTTTACTGCTAATTACATTGAGCGCGACAATAATGTACTAACGCAATGGACCGTAGCCACGCAAGTAAATAACAAACTGTTTACAGTGGAGAGGTCGCATGATGGTGGCGAATGGATTGCAGTTGGCACCTTACCGGGTGCCGGTAATAGTTCCGAATCGTTGACTTACTCGCTTGCAGATAATAACCCGATTCCGGGAACATCTTATTACCGCCTCAAACAAACAGACTACGACGGTCACGAGACTACCTTTAATACGGTAGCAGTTAATATTACTGCCAATCAGAATACAATGCACTTGTATCCAAACCCTGTTGGTTTAACTGCAACATTAAACTATAATTCAGTGAGTGGTAAATCATTGGCTGTTACCATAACAGATATTGCCGGAAGAACCATAAGTGTACAAGAAGTAAACACCATTCAGCAAGGTGAAAATTCAATTTCCATAGGCGCATCGTCCTTAACAGCGGGTATATATTTCCTTACTGCCAATAACGGAATTGACAAGCCATTGATGATAAAATTTGTAAAAGAGTGATACAATTTTATCCTTAAAAAGAGCGTTGACTCAATGATTCAGCTGCAAACCAATAGCAAATAAGTAAACAAGACTAACTAAAAAAATATGGATTTTATTACGAAAGATGTACAAGATAAAAAAGCAGCTATCAATGTGAAAAGCATTGATAGGTTGCCAAGTCTACAAAATGATGATCGTTTAACACAAAACAAAAAGCAAGATTATACATTTAATAAAGTGTTGATAGATGCTTATAAAAAACTTTGGATAATTGGCTAGTGATAGTCTATTGCTTCCTTTATAGTATTGTTTTATCGTGAAGCTAAAAATGAAATGTCTTGCGGTAAAGTATAAGGTGTAGCGAAATCAAAAATATATATATGCCTGTTGTGCTTTATCTTGCATAGTGCCGTTGTACTTGCACAGGCAGGTGATGCCGGTACTTATGCATATTACCTTACAGCCATATTGCAGAATGGCACAGTACTGGATAAGAGAGGCAATATTTCATTGATCCGATAGTTTATTCCATTGTATATGTTACTAAAAACTAGCTGTATTGAGGTTGTTTTTGTTAATGCATCCTGTAAGGAGAATACCTGCAATAAGAGGCACTTTGTTTAACTGCTAAGGGAATAGGGTAATTTACAGGAGTGATTTTTTTATGTGTTTATTTTAACTTATGTTTGTTTAGTTCATTTATATCGAAAAAGGTGAAAAAAATAGCCATACTACTAATTGTCATTTGCACTTCGCTGGTATCACTGCATGCTCAAAAATGGCTATGGGCCAGGGGGCAAAATGGTACTGCCGATCCATACGGTGGCGATCATCCTGTTGCATCCGATAACCATGGTAATGCATACGAAACGGGCGTTTTTTTATCGTCTGTAGTTTATGGTTCAACTACTTTGACTTCGGTTTCCGATGATATGTTCCTGGTTAAGTACGATTCAAATGGTAATGTACAATGGGCAGTACAATCAAATAGTGTAGGAACAGTTTCTTTCGGTGGGGTTGATGGATGCTCTGTTTCTACAGATAGCGCCCGTAATGTTTATGTAGCAGGTACATTTTTAGATAGTGTATATTTTGATAAGACTCTTTTATATTCAGGAAATGGAGATATTTTCATTGCGAAATACACTTCTTTGGGTAAACTAATATGGGTAAAACAATCTCATTCTTCTATAACTTCTCCAGGTATAGGTATATTCTCAACTTTTCTTTCAGCCACAACCGATGTATCGGGCAATACCTATATAACCTCCACTTTTATTGATAGTATAACATTCGGAAGTTTGGTATTAACGGAAACAAGTGCTACGGGTAATGCTTTTATTGTAATGTGCGATTCTAGTGGCAATGTTAAATGGGGACATAATTTTAATACCTCGGGTAATCCTAATACTAGTGGTTCCAACAGTGCAGGTGAGTCTGTAGCTTTAGATAATAATGGAGGTGTTTACTGGACAGGTAGTTTTATAGATACTGTTACACTGGGGGCAAATACCTTACGTAGTCCTGGTACCGATTGTTTTCTCGCCAGGTACACCGTTAATGGCAATTTGGTATGGCTTAAAACAGCCAGTGTGCCCAGTAGCTCATCTTCAGCTGTTCCGGTTTCAATAGGAGCCGATGGCTTAGGTAATATTTATATGGCAGGCAACTTAACGGATACTGCCTATTTCAATGGATATACATTAAAGTCGGCAAAATCTTCTATTTTTCTCGTTAAGTTTGATACCCTGGGTAATGTGCTGTGGGCCAAAAATGGGGGTAGTTATAATCCATATTACCAGGGAACATGGTCTGTTACCAGTGGTGTTAAAACTTTGGGAGGCGGATATCTTATCATGTATTGTTCGCCCTCGGTAAATGGCGAAGAATTTGTGTTCGGAAATGACTCTCTTGCCCTTAAAGAAGTTAATCCTTTTGATATTGATGAGATAATGATGGAGTTCGATCCCAACGGCAAAATTTTGTGCAACAGTGCTTTTGACGAAGGGTCGGAGGATGATGGAACCTTTATTTCCGCCGATCCAACGGGCAGATACATTTATACAGGTGGTGATCTGTTTGATACTATTGTTTTGGCCGGTGATACTTTACCCGGCTCGCTCGATAATGGATTTATAACCCGATGGGTGCCCTGTATTTATCCAACGGTAGATACCATAGGATCGGGACCGATCATTAAGCCTAAAGAAGACACCACATGCCCTGTTTATGTTCCTACTGCATTCTCTCCTAATGGCGACCATCATAACGATATAGAATATGTCTATGGTAATTGCATAAGCGGTTTGGATTTTATTATTTACGATCGTTGGGGCAATAAAGTGTTCGAAAGCACTACTGTTAAATACGGCTGGGATGGTACTTATAAAGGCCAGGCCATGAATACAGGTGCCTTTGCTTATTATCTAACAGCAGTAATGCCCGATGGTACTGTAGTAAAGAAAAAAGGCAGCATAGCTTTGGTGCGATAACCCGGTAGTTTTTACAAACTCATTCTTATTTTTTTAAGTTTTTTCATATCTTTGGTTAATGCGAATGAGCTATATGCCAGGATCATATAAAACCTGTTTCTTTTTACTTGCATTTTTTATCACGTGTGGCATTTCGCATGCACAAGGCAATAAAAATGTTCATGTACATAATGTGATCGATTCGCTTAAGGATGCTTTAAATTCTCAAAAGGAGGACACGAATAAAGTAACCACCCTGAACAATTTAAGCATTGGAGTAGCCAATACAAGTAATTACCAACAAGCCGATTCGTATGCCGGGCAAGCTGCGGAACTGGCTAAGAAACTAAATTTTAAAAGTGGCGAAGCAAGTGCATACAATAACATGGGCAATATACATTATGCGCATGGCGATTATCCCAATGCACTTAAATATCATTTTATAGCCCTGCAAATAAGACAAAGCATAAATGATAACAATGCTGTAGCTTCTTCATACAATAACATAGGCCTGGTATATACAGCACAGGGTGATTATCCGGATGCGCTGAAGAACCAGGTGGCAGGTCTTAAAATAAAAGAACAGGCAGGCGACAAGCTGGGTATTGCCACGCTGCACAATAACATTGGTGATATACTAAGGCAACAAGCCGATTATACCAATGCATTAAGTAATTATGCTACCGCATTAAAAATATACCGTGAGATAGATTACCGTGCCGGTATAAGCGAGGTATACGCCAACATGGGTAATATTTATAGCGAGCAGGGCAGATACCAGGATGCCCTGGATAACCAGCTGCTGGCCCTTAGAATAGCACAGGAGATAGGCTATAACCAGTTTATTGCTGCGGCGTATGGCGATATAGCCGACCTATATATTAAGTTGAAGAACTATCCAAATGCTTTAACAAATGCCTTGCTGAGCCTTAAAACAGCCGGCAGTATTGGATATAAAAAGGGTATAGCTGCTGCCTATGTAGATATAGGAAAAGTGTTTACGGTTGAAAAGAAATATCCTGCTGCGCAAAAATATCTCGACAGTGCCCTGTTGCTCTCCAAAGCTATGGGTAGTAAGGAACTCATCAAAGCATCGTATTGCAGTTATGCACTTCTGGACAGCGTTACAGGTGACTATAAGGCTGCATTTACCTATTATAAAATGTATGGCATCTATCGCGATAGCCTAAAAAATGAGGAGTACACCAAGATGATGTTGAGCGAGCAGATGAATTATGAATTTGATAAAAAAATGGCCACTGAAAAAGCTTCACAGGAAGAAGCGGGTATTATAAGAGCAGCAGAGATAAAAAGGAAGACCACCATACTGTATGGTTTAATTATATTCTTCCTGCTGCTATCCGGCTTTATTATATATAGCTTGCAGGTAAAGCGTAAAAAGGATAAGCTGATAGCTGAAAAAGAAACCGCTATGCTAAAAATGGAGAACCAGCTTGTACTGGAAGAACTGCAAAGCGCACAAAATGCGTTGAATGAGTATATGAATACCATGGCGGAAAAGAATAAACTGCTGGAAGAGTTTAAGGCGGATATAGAGAATTTGAAAATGCTTAAATCGAACGACCTGGATGACCTGCGGATAAAGCAACTGGAAAACCTGAACAGAACTAGTATACTTACCAAAGAGGATTGGGATAAATTCAGGATGTTGTTCGAACAGGTGCATAAAGGTTTTATTGCTCGGTTAAAAAACAGGTTTACGGATATTACCCAGGCCGAACTACGTTTGATATGCTTAACCAAGCTTGAATTAGATACCAAACAAATGGCAGGTATACTTGGAGTGTCTTATAATACGATCAAACAAACACGCTACCAGTTGCGTAAAAAACTCAATTTGTCAGAAGAAGAGGGTATAGAGAAGATTGTTGAATCTGTCTGATAATCAATATGTTTTTGTTTTTCTATACCTTTTCTATACCATATTTATTTCATAAAAGATTGGGGAGGGTATAGCTTTGTTTCGATAACAAATTAAACCCGTATGAGAATGAAAAGATTACTCCAGATCCTCTTTGTTTTTTTGATTACTGCATATAGTCTCAGGGCACAAAACGTTGGTATTAATTCTACTGGTGCTGCACCGGCACCATCTGCCATACTTGATCTTAATGCGTCCCCGGGTAATGACAAAGGTTTCCTGGTTCCGCGCATGACAGGGGCAGAGATGAATGCGATTGCAGCGCCAGCCACCGGCCTGATGATATTTAATACCGATTGCAGCGTATTTGATTATTGGACGGGGAGCAAATGGGTATCTTTTCCTACAAGCCCTAGTGTGCCCAGTGCCATCAATGCAGGTGCAAGCCCTAATCCTATATGCCCCGGCAATTTGTTATCCTTTACCGGAACAGCGACAGGTGCAACTACCTGGGATTGGGAAGGTCCCAATGGTTTTTCTTCTGCTTTACAAAATCCTACGCTTGCTATTACCACTACATTGCAAACAGGTACCTATACATTAACTACCAGCAATGCTTGTGGCTTATCCAATTCAAGCACAGTATCGGTAACCGTAAATAGCGGTGTGCCTACCGGAGTAATTGCGGCTGCAAGCCCAAATCCTATTTGTACAGGTAACTTATTAAGTTTTACCGGCACTGCAACAAATGCTACCAGCTGGAGCTGGACAGGCCCTGATGGCTTTACATCTGCTTTGCAAAATCCTACCCTGGCTATAAGTACTACATTACAAGCAGGTACATATTCATTAACTACAAGCAATTCCTGTGGTTCATCTACTACAGGTACGGTAGCAGTAGCAGTAGGTGCTGCTGTGCATGGTACGCAAACGTTTAGCTATACCGGAGCCGCCATACAAACATTTATTGTACCCAGTTCATGCGAACCTGTTACTATTGAAGTACGCGGAGCAGCAGGCGGAACGGGAGGATATGCCGGAGGCCTTGGAGCTAAGATGGTGGGAACATTTGCCTTAGCTACAGGGCAGCAGTTAGATATATTGGTAGGGCAGCAGGGTAGCTCAGCAGGTTTTGCAGGTAGTGGCGGTGGTGGCAGCTTTGTGGTAGATCATAGTAGCGGTAATCCATTGATCGTTGCCGGCGGCGGTGGCGGTGGAGGCGGCGGTGGTGCAGGTGCCAGCGGTCCCGGCGATCCGGGCCTTACAACAACTACGGGTGCAACAGGTAACCTTACAGGTGGTGCAAGTGGTGGCTCTTTGGGTGGCGGTGGTGGCGGTGGTGAAGATGGTGGATTGTGTTATGGCGGAGGCGGTGGCGGCGGCTTTTACGGAAATGGAGGGAATGGTTCATTTACCAGCGGAGCCGGCTCGCCAGGAAGTGGCGGAACAGGTTCTACTGGTCCAGCTGATAATGGTGGCAATGCTACCGGAACAGGCCCGGTTTGTTTAACAGGCGGAGGTGAAAGTTACACGAACGGAGGTGCAGGAGGGGTTAACTGTGCCGGTTCTTGTGGTACAAGTAATGGTGGTTACGGCGGTGGTGGCGGCGCATCAGGATCAGGTGGCGGAGGCGGTGGAGGATATTCAGGTGGCGGCGGTAGTGGTATAATAGGTGGTAATACTGCGGGCGGAGGCGGTGGTGGTTCTTATACCGACGCCAGTGCTACTGGCACCAGCAGCGCCAGTGGATTCCAGGCAGGAAACGGAGAAGTGATACTTACCTGGTAATAGAAATGCAATAAATCCACATTATTTATAAATATTACATTTGTGGTTCTTAATTCCGCCACAAAATAAACCACATGAAACTCAAACTTACTGCAACACTGTTTTTGTTGCTTCCGTGTATTGTTTATAGCCAAAAACAAACAAGGATATATTATGATATTGAATGGAAAGGTACCGATTCATCCAATGCGGCTTACTACCGTTTAGCTACCCTTGATTCTTCCGGTAGAGCTGGTGATACGGTAAGAGACTTTTTCGTAACAGGTGAACTTCACCGCAAAGGACTTGCTTTATATATTGATAGAAAAGACGATAGCAAATCAAAATGGATGGGCCTCGTAACTTCTTTTTATAAAAGTGGTGTAAAAAAAGTTGATGCCGGCTATAATGCAGAGGGTAAGCTTGATGGTGCGTTTACCAGCTACTATGAATCGGGAAAGATAAAGGTAGAAGGTGATTACAAAAATGGCGCTGTAATTGGTAAGTTCTATAAAAAATGGACTGAATTCGGTTATGGAACCAAAGAGTTTGAAGATCATTTTAGTAATGGTAATGTATACGACTGGCCGCTGAATACAAATGAACGCCATAGTTGCAAGATAGTTAATGATTCCGGGCTTGAGATGAGCACATTTACTGCAGAAAGAGGAGTTGCACAGGCCCTAAGCTTGCCGTTAGACCTACACAAGAATTACGAAATAGATGCCACATTTGATTATAAAAATGGCGATGATACCTTGTGGCATGGCATTATATGGGGATTTTCTGACTGGGATAACTTTAATTTTTTTTACATCTGTGCTGATGGATATTATAGAATAGGGTCTTTTAAAGATGGGTTTATGAGGCTGGCACGTGAAAGTTATTCCTCTTACATACATAAAGGATATGACAGGAATAAGCTACTGATAGTATCTTCTGACCGGATTACAAGATATACTATTAACAGGATACCGGTGGTTACTACCGAAGCACATTTTCCGATAGGTAACTATATTGGATTTTATATTTTAAGGGGCAAACAAAAAGTGCTTTTTGAAAACTTACACGTAGGGCAAAGACTGGATACTGCAGAGGATGAAACAACGGACACTACAAAGATTTGGCAAGACCCGAGTACTAAACCTTCTTATGCCACTGATGGTAATGAATTTAAAGGATGGCGTTGCGTAGCCACTGGTTTTTTTGTTGATCCGGCTGGCTATATTGTAACTAATTACAAGGTGGTTGCGGATGTTACTGATATAGAAGTAGACGCCATACAAGGCGGTGATAGGGTGTTTTTAAAAGCTAAGATCATATCGGTAGATAAACAAAATGACCTGGCTGTTTTAAAAATAATTGATGATAAGTTTATTCCGCTTAAATCCTTACCCTATAATTTTAAAACAGAAACCAGTGATGTAGCCACGGATGTTTTTACACTTGGGTTTCCGCAACCGGGTATATTAGGTACTGAAGTTAAATTTACCGATGGAAAAATAAGTTCGAAAACGGGCGTAAACGGTGGACCGGAATGCTACCAGGTAAGTGTGCCCATACAACCCGGAAATGCCGGTGGTCCGCTCTATGATTACGATGGTAATTTGATTGGGATAGTTAGTACTAAGAATACAATGCCGGGCGAGCAAAGTGTAACCTATGCCATTAAATCGAGTTACTTAAGAACCTTTTTAGAAACTTTGCCTGAGAAGTTTAACTTGCCGCATGATGCTTATATGGCTAATAAGCCGCTTACCGAAAAGATAAAAGTGCTTACGAATTACGTAGTAATGATAAAGGTTAAATAGAAGGGGAGATATAGTTTATACCTTATAGTTTAAATATAACCTTAAGGGATGCAGCCTCCATGCTCAAGCTGCCATAATTTCCGGTTCCATAAAAATAATATGGGCTTTTGTTTAAAGTTACAACATCATTTTTGCCTGTGCCAATATTCATCAGGCCAAATTGAGGTGAATACTCGAATAATAGAAAAATATTTTTATTTACGGGTATTATTAGCCCGCCACCCAGGTTAATTGAAAGAGTGAAAGAGGAAACGTCGGCATTAGTTTCGTTTACATTTGCTGTTGTGTTTGAGGCTCCGTTGTAAGTATAGTAATTGGTGCCCGGGAATTGGCTCAAGCTATATTGTACAGCAGTGATAGGCCCTGATACATTACTTGATAAAAGAATATTCGCACTTAAGCCTGCTTCTAAATAGAGGCGCACACTATTGATATGTTGGGCGCTGGTTACTAAACGAATCATTATGGGGATACCTAAATAACTGAATGTGTACTTAATGCTGGGAATGTAACCTGCAATAACTGTAGTATCAGTGGGTGTGGCTTTATACGTAGTAGGAACATAAAAGTAGTTTCCCGCCGGAGTAACAGTTGAATATGTATAGTTATAAGAGTATTGTTCAAAGTTAGCACCTATAGAAATACCAACATTGGGGCTTAACATATAACATATCTCAGCACCTAAGTTCATACTAAAACCGTCCTGGTATTCACCCGCGTTGGAGCTTGGTTTAGCGCTGCCTACAACAAAATAAGGGTCTACAAACATACCCCTCCAGTGGGTATCGGAGGTATCCGGCCTTGCTTTAGTAATTAGGGCAGGAGGCTCGATCTGGAAATCTTGTGCAAAAACATGTAATGATGCAAACAGTATAACCAGGCAAATGGCCAGTCGCTTGTAGTTGTGCATATTTATGGAATGGTATTTATATGTGCGCTTTGTTAAGGAGCTCATCATTCAATTTTAGTGGTACGCAAATATACAGAAGTATCATTAATTTGTAGCAGGCATAACCGCTTTTCACTTTATAAACTTTCCACTTTATGAACTTTCTCCCTCCCTTATTGCATTTACTTTATATTTTTGGAGTATGAAGAAAGTCGGTTTCATAGTACTCCTATCTATACTGTCATTTAAATTATTCGCCCAACATGCTTCTTCTGATAGGGAGAAGCTACCCAGGGAGGATACCAACAGAGTAGATACACTTAATAAATTATCCCGGCAGGCAATTAATATCGGAAAATACGCGGAGGCTGATTCTCTTGCTAAAGAGGCTTTGCGTATGGCAAAGACATTAAATTTTAAAGAAGGGCAGGCCTTAGCATACGCTCGCATAGGTGTTATTTATTATGACGTAAGTAATTATCCTGAGGCAATGAAAAATTATATTAACGCACTTAAGATATATGAAGATATAAGAGACAAAATGGGGGTGGCAGAAGTTGATAATGATTTAGGGCTTATATACTGGCAGCAGCGTGATTATGCCAATGCACTAAAAAATTATCATACCGCATTACTAATGGATGAAGAAATTGGTAATGAACCAAATATGGCTTCCGTTTATGGAAATATTGCCATCATTTATATGGTACAGGAGAATTATGCTGAAGGCATAAAAAATTTGAACCTGGCCTTGCATCTGAACAAGAAAACCGGTAATAAATTAGGCTTAGCTATTGTGTATTGTAACCTGGGTTTAGTTTATCTCAACGAAGAAAAGTATGATACGGCAGAAAAGAGTTTTTTTCTGGGACTTGCTTTGTATCGGGGAATTGAAAATACACGCGGAATGAGTACTGTGTTTACAAATCTTGGGCTTCTTTTTACTGCAGAAAAGAAATATGCAGAAGCAAAAAAATACCTGGATAGTGCATTAATTATTGCTAAAGCTACAGATAACAAAGAAGTGATTAGAGATACGTATTATTACCTGGCTATCTTAGATAGTACCATGGGCCTGTATAAAGATGCGTACCATGATTTTAGGCAGGGCACTGCATTTAAGCTAAGTATTAATAATGAAGAAAATACTAAGAAGATCGTAAGCGAGCAAATGAACTACGACTTTGATAAAAAAATGGCGGCTGAAAAAGCAAACCAGGAAAAGAAAGATATTTTACGTTCTGAAGAAAATACAAAGAAAAATATTATAACCTATAGTGTGATCATTATATTAATACTTGCGGTTATTTCGGCATGGTTACTTATAAGCAGCGAGCAAGTAAAACGCAAAAAAGATAAAATAATCTTTGAAAAGAACCTTGCCATCTCAGAAAAAGAGAATGATCTGTTAAGAATAGAAAAGCAAGGCATGGAAGATGAATTAGCTAATGCTAAAGAAATGCTTGAAGAGTATATTAAGAATATGATAGAAAAGAATGCCTTGCTTGAAAAATTTAAGGGTGATATTGATGAGCTGAAAAATGGACTTGATGAAAAGAAAATAGAGCGCCTGGAGCATTTGAATAAGATAACCATACTTACAGATGGTGACTGGAATAAGTTTAAACAGCTTTTTGAACAGGTGTATAAAGGATTTCTTAAAAGATTACAAGAAAAGCTACCGGATCTTACTCAGTCTGAGGTGAGATTGATATGTTTAACTAAGTTACAATTAGGTACTAAACAAATGGCCGAGATCCTGGCCGTATCTTCCAGTACCATACTCACTTCACGATACAGGTTGCGTAAAAAACTGGGTATACCGGAAGAAAGCAACATCGATACTGTTATTGAAAGTATTTGATTATCAAATGCTTTACAATGTTTTACATCCCTGTCTATAGTTTGTCTATACCGTTTATTAGGTAAGCGGATAGTGCGGGCATAATTTTGTGGTATAAACATAAACCTCAAAGTAGCCCGATTATGAAAATACAACTACCTACATCCGTGAGTGTTCCAAAAATTACTCATCTCCTGGTTATATTATTCATTTTATCTTATCAAACAATTTTTTGCCAAAACATTGGCATAAACTCAAGCGGCGCTGCACCTAATGCTTCGGCTATGCTAGATATTGATGCAGGCCCATCCAATAATAAAGGATTGCTTATCCCACGTGTATCTCTTACCAGTACTTCCGATGTTACAACTATTCCGGCCCCGGCAACAAGTTTAATGGTTTATAATACCAATGCAGGTATGACGGGTGGTGGTTTAGGCTACTGGTATTGGAATGGTGCTGCATGGGCACAACTTGGCGGCGGTGGTGGTGGTTCAGGATGGTCATTAATTGGTAATGCAGGTACCACGGCAGGCACAAACTTCATGGGCACCACCGACGATGTTGATGTGGTTTTTAAACGTAATGGTATACAGGCAGGCTGGCTTAATAATGCATTGTTCAATACCTCTTGGGGCGCAGGGTCTATGACTTCTGCCGCCACAGGGATGTATAATGCCGCCTTCGGAAAGGCAGCGCTTGCCAGTAATACCAGCGGTTATATCAATACAGCCATTGGTTCCGACGCGCTTTTTTCAAACTCTACCGGTTATGATAATACTGCAACCGGCATGGAAACACTTTTTACCGAAAATACTGGAAATGATAATACGGGAGACGGTTATGCTGCGATGTATTCCACCACTACAGGTTCTTATAATACATCTACAGGAGGTAATTCACTTTTTACTAATGTAAGCGGCAGTAAGAATACCGCTGATGGATGGGAGGCATTATACAATAGTACGGGGTCTTTTAACACAGCTGTAGGCTGGAGTGCTTTAGCAACTACCGGCGGTGGCAGTAATAATACAGCCATCGGTTACCACGCCGATGTTTCGTCTGCCGGGGTTTTCAATGCAATCGTCATAGGTAGTGGTGCCACAGCTATAACAAACAACTCTATAACCCTGGGCAGCGCTACGGCAACAAATCTTTATTTACCGGGTTATAGCACCATAGGTTCTGTGTTTTATACTTCGGCTGCAAGCGGCCTGACTCTGGCCCTTGCGCCTGGTACGGCTGGTCAGGTGCTACAAACTAACGGAGCAGGAGCCGCTCCAAGCTGGGCTAATGCAGGTGGTGGTGGATCGGGCTGGGCACTTGCAGGTAATGCCGGCACAACACTAGGTACCAATTTTGTAGGTACTACCGATGATGTAGCACTGGAGTTTAGAACCAATAATATTGTTTCAGGCTTAATACAGCCTGATGTGGCTGACGGTTCAGTTGACCTCGGATTTGGTGCTGGTAATGTGGGCGGCGGTGGTACAGAAGGTGTGTTTATAGGCTATGATGCCGGCACTGCCAATAAACAGACCCAAAATATAGCCATAGGATATAAAGCATCATTTTTAGGCACCACCGGGGTTGATAACATCTCTATGGGTTATGAGGCCCTTTTTAAAAATGTAACCTCAAACGCTAACGTGTCAATAGGTTCTCAAGCGCTTTACAATACTACCGGCGCATACAATACGGCTCTTGGTTATAACGCATGTAACGGTACCTCTACCGGGCAAAACAATACAGGCATAGGTCCTAATACACTTAATAATAACCTGTGCGGCTGTACAGGTGGTGGCACCGGAAACGATAACACCGCCCTGGGCGCTTATGCAGGTATGGCCGAAGGCACCGGAAGTAATAACACATATTTAGGTTATTATGCCAATTGCAATGCCTCGGGGTATACCAATGCTACAGCCATAGGTGCCTATGCCGAGGTTACGCAAAGTAACTCTTTAATATTAGGTGGTATAAATGGCATAAATGGTGCTACAGCCAGTACAAGTGTGGGTATAGGGTGTACCGCACCACAGTATACTTTGGATGTTGTAGGTACAGTTGGCGTAACAGGTACCATTGTGGCCAGTGGTCTTATAACAGCATCTACAGCAGTAACTGCGTGTTCAGATATCAGGTTCAAAAAGAACATATTACCACTTCAAAACTCATTGAATAACATAATGAAGTTGCAAGGAGTAAACTACGTATGGAAGCAGGCTGAGTTTCCCGACAGGCATTTCGGTGACGGAGTTCAGGTTGGTTTTATAGCACAGGAATTAGAAAAGGTGTATCCTCAAATGGTGTTTACAGATGATAAAGGATATAAAACAGTTGATTATTCACGTCTTACTCCGGTGCTGGTAGAAGGTATAAAGGAACAGCAAAATCTCATTGATAGTTTGAAAGCCACAATAAATAATTTGCAGGTTAAGAACGATAAAATTCAAATGACACAGGCTAAAGATGAAGCCGATATTGCAGAATTAAAGAAGATGATCTATTCTGCCAAGCAAACTGCAATTAGGTAGTAAACAAATGGCAGAAATCCTGGCCCTATCTTCCAGTACTATACTAACTTCATGATATAGGTTACGTAAAAAACCGGGTCTGCCGGAGGAAAGTAATATCGATACTGTAATCTAAAGTATTTGATTATCAATATATTGTATTCATGTCTAGAGTTTGTCTATACTGTAAATTAGGTAGTTGCATAGTCTAGCCATAACTTCGTTGTATAAACAAAAACCTCAAAATAACCTGATTATGAAAATACAACTATCCACCGCCATTTTTTTAAATGTGAGTGTTACAAAGATCGGTCGTATCCTGGCTATCTTGTTTCTTTTATCATATCAAGTTGCTTTTTGTCAAAATATTGGCATAAACTCAACCGGAGCTACGGCTAATGCTTCAGCTATATTAGATATAGATGCGGGGCCAGCCAATAATAAAGGATTGCTTATCCCACGTGTATCTCTTACCAGCACTTCCGATGTTACAACTATTCCGGCCCCCGCAACAAGTTTAATGGTTTATAATACGAATGCTGCGATGACGGGCGGTGGTTTAGGCTACTGGTATTGGAATAGCGCAGCATGGGTACAACTTGGTGCAGGAGGTGGTGGCAGCGGCTGGCTGCTTACAGGTAATACAGGCACTACACCTTACACCAACTTCCTGGGTACTCTCGACAATAAAGACCTTGTTTTCAAAGCAAAAAATGCATTTTCAGGAATAATAGATATCCCTTTGCAGAATACTTTTTTTGGTTACCAGGCAGGCGATAGCAACATAACCACAGGCAGCAATAATGCCGTTTATGGCTATCAGGCAGATGCATCCAACACAACCGGATGGGATAATACAGCTATCGGAACCTGGGCGCTTTTTACCAATACCAGTGGCACCGAGAATACCGCTACCGGCTATGATGCGCTTTACTTCAACTCTACCGGATTCCAAAATACCGCTACCGGATTTTTTGCACTCAGCGGCAACACCACCGGAGGCAACAATACCGCCTTCGGATATAATGCGCTTCATAACAGCAGCATCGGTAGCAGCAGCACGGCTTTAGGCGTTTATGCAGGGTTTAAAAACACAGCTAATGCCAACACATTTGTAGGCGACAGCGCAGGAGCTAACAATACTTCGGCAACAGGGATAACCTTTGTAGGATATGCAGCAGGAGTAGCAAATACAAAGGGACTTGATAATACAGCTCTTGGGCAAAATTCGCTTTTTAAAAATGCTACCGGTAGCAGCAATACTGCTTTAGGATATGAAGCAGGTAACAAAAACACAGCCGATGCGAACGTGTTTGTAGGCGATAGTGCAGGATATAGTAATTCATCAGCAACAGGAATAACCTTTGTAGGTTACCAGGCAGGCGTAGCCAATACTTCAGGTACTTCTAATACAGGTATGGGTTACCAATCTCTTTTTTTAAATGCAACAGGAACTGGAAATACGGCTGTAGGTTACCAGGCAGGATATACTTCACAAAGTGTTCAAAATACAGCCATAGGTTATCAAGCACTTTATTCTGATTTCGGTAGTGCCGTAGGTGGTGGTTGTACAGCCGTTGGTTACCAGGCTGCGTTTAACTCTACCGGGCTTTCCGCTGTAGCAGTAGGATCATTTGCTCTTAACGTTAATACAGGAAATAGCAGTACCGCAATCGGTAATTATTCACTTAATAAAAATACTTCAGGAGCTAACAACTCAGCCAGTGGGTACGAGGCACTTCAAAATAATATTTCGGGTAGCAACAATACGGCCATGGGTTACCAGGCTGGCCTAATCAATACAATAGGTTCAAACAATACTTTGATTGGTTATCAAACCAATTTAAGTGCTAATAATCTTTCTAATGCAACAGCCATAGGTAATGGTGCTACAGCCCCTATAAGCAACTCGATAACATTAGGTAATGCAACTGCTACAGCCCTTTACGTTCCTGGATATAGCAGTACAGGATCTTTGTTATATACGTTTGCAGCTACCGGCCTTGTAGGTTCATTGGGTACAGGCACAGCGGGACAGGTATTAACTTCTGGCGGGGCAGGTGCAGCACCTACATGGGCACCAGCCGGTGGAGGAGGCAGTGGTTGGCTACTTACAGGCAATGCTGCGACGACCCCCGGTACTAACTTTTTAGGCACAACTGATAGCGCAACGCTTCAATTTAAGGTGCATAATAACCAGGCAGGTTTCATTGATTATGTTGCCAATGGTAATTCCTTTTTTGGATACCAGGCAGGGAATGTGAATGTTCCCAATGCCGGAGCATCTCAGGGAATTAAGAATACCGGTATAGGACAATATGCGCTTTATAAAAACACCACCGGATACTACAATACCGCCACCGGAGCGTATGCGCTTTATGCTAACACCAGCGGAAACACCAATACTGCCACCGGTGATTATGCGCTTTTTTTGAACACCACCGGATACGACAATACAGCCATCGGTATACAGGCACTTAATTCCAACACCATAGGATACTACAATACCGCTAGCGGAGAGTCCGCGCTTTATGACAATACCAGCGGACTCGATAATACCGCCAATGGAGCGTATGCGCTTTTTTTGAACACCACCGGAATTAGCAATACCGCTAACGGATTTTTTACACTTTACCGTAACACCACCGCGAGCGGCAGCACTGCTATAGGGAATGAAGCCGGCTTAAATAACACTGGCGATGCAAATGTATTTGTAGGCGACAGTGCAGGATATGGAGCGCTTGGTTCAACAACGGGAACAGGAGAAACCTTTGTAGGTTATGCAGCAGGAGCAAGCAACACAACAGGAGTTGGTAATACAGTTGTAGGCTATTTTGCTAATGTGGCCGCAGGCAACTTAACCAATGCAACAGCCATAGGTAACGGAGCAACAGTAAATG
>Ga0206879_1079_pt1 | contig 23049 bp, 20 predicted proteins | sample Alteio_BWOrgCont_5_FD_152897 | JGI IMG/M metagenome (GOLD analysis project Ga0206879, IMG submission 152897) | Enriched cells from forest soil in Barre Woods Harvard Forest LTER site, Petersham, Massachusetts, United States -... | ecosystem: Environmental > Terrestrial > Soil > Temperate forest > O... | reverse complement strand
TGCAAATACTGTAGCACAAAGTAAAAGCAGACTGCCCATAATAACCGCACCCTTTCCGAATAGCTTCATAGTTCTTCTTAATAATTCTGCAAAATAAAAAATTTTAGCTTGCATCCTTCAAAATAAGGGCTAAAATTTGAGGAAATTTTACCAATCCATTTCTCCTTTTAACTTTGCACCTCTTCATTAAGGAGCTAAAAAAATACCCATGAGCAAAAAAGTAAATGAACTGAATGAAAAAATAGCTCTCTCCAAATTAGGAGGAGGTCAAACCCGTATTGATTCCCAGCACAAAAAAGGCAAGCTAACTGCCCGTGAACGTGTTGGTTTGCTTATGGATGAAGGCAGCTTTGAAGAGATTGGAATGTTCGTTACCCACCGTTCTACCGAATTTGGGTTGGAGCGAGAAAAATATTTAGGCGATGGTGTTATAACCGGTTACGGAACTATAAATGGCAGGTTAACTTATGTTTTCGCACAGGACTTTACCGTCTTTGGTGGTTCGCTCTCTGAATCACACGCCGAAAAGATTTGCCGCATTATGGATCTTGCTATGCAGAATGGTGCGCCTATAGTGGGTTTGAATGACTCCGGCGGAGCACGTATACAAGAGGGTGTAGTGTCGCTTGGCGGCTATGCCGATATATTTTACCGCAACACTCGGGCATCGGGTGTAATACCACAACTATCGGCTATTATGGGCCCTTGCGCAGGTGGTGCCGTATATTCTCCTGCCATTACCGACTTTATTCTGATGGTGGAAAACACTTCGTATATGTTTGTTACCGGCCCTAACGTGGTAAAAACAGTTACACATGAAGAAGTTACATCGGAAGAACTGGGTGGCGCATCAACACATTCATCAAAATCGGGTGTGGCGCATTTTAGCTGTGCAAATGGCCCGGAATGTATTTCGTATTTGAAAAAACTATTGAGCTATATTCCTCAAAACTGCGAAGAGGATGCTCCTTCTATACCATACGAACCGACCGACGAAAAGCGCCCTTCACTTAATACTATAATTCCGGAAAACGCTAACCAGCCCTATGATATGCGCGATGTTATAAGTGAAGTGGTTGATGCTGATTCCTTTTTTGAAGTCCATAAAAACTATGCCGAAAATATGCTGGTGGGCTTTGCCCGCTTGGCAGGTAAAAGCATTGGCATTGTAGCCAACCAGCCTGCATTCCTTGCAGGGGTTCTCGATATTAAATCTTCCCTGAAAGCGGCAAGGTTTGTCCGTTTTTGCGATTCATTCAATATTCCTCTCCTTGTATTTGAAGATGTTCCCGGCTTTTTACCCGGCACCGACCAGGAATGGAACGGTATTATCTCAAACGGGGCAAAATTGCTCTATGCTTTCTGCGAAGCTACCGTACCACGCATAACCGTTATTACCCGCAAGGCATATGGCGGGGCTTATGATGTGATGAATTCCAAGCACATTGGTGCCGATATGAACTATGCATGGCCTACTGCCGAAATTGCAGTTATGGGCGCTAAAGGAGCTGCTGAAATAATCTTTAAAAAGGAGATATCGGAGGCTAAAGATCCGGAACAAAAACTGAAAGAAAAGGAGATGGAATATATGGGGCATTTTGCTAACCCATACAGGGCTGCCGAACGTGGTTATGTTGACGAGGTTATTATGCCGGAAGATACTCGTATTAAGCTTATTAAGGCTTTTAGCATGCTAAAGAATAAAGTAGATAAATTACCCCGCAAGAAACACGGCAACATACCCCTATAATTATTTTACCACCTTTGCACACTATTATTCACCAAAATCAGTTAATAGTAGCTTAACCTTTTGTACTTGGCCACAATTCGTAAAATATCCTTTTCTGCCTGCATACTTATTCTGCTTATGTTGTGGAATGGGTGTACCACGCAAAAGAATACCTGGCTAACACGTAAGTTCCATACCACCTGCGCCCATTATAACGGTTGGTTCTGGGGTAACTTGTCGTATGAGGAAGGTTTAAAAAAACTTATTTCTAACCACAAGGATGACTATACTGACATATTGCCGGTGTACGTCTATGCCGAATCGGCGGAAGCACAGAGCATATTTACCGAAATGGACAGGGCCATTAAAAAGGCCTCTACCATGATAGAGAACCATACTATTACAGATAAAGGCAAACACGAAGTTCCCGATGCCGTTAAGTGGATTAAGTATTGCTATATGCTTATGGCAAAGGCAAAACTTTATAAGAACGAATACTTATCATCTATCGATGCATTGGAGTATTCACAGAGGATGTATAAAAAGACCGATGTGAAGTATGAGGCCATGATTTGGGATGCACGTGCCTATAACCAGATCGGTTCCGTTTCAAAATCGGAAGAGCTGATCGACTATCTGAAAAGCAATTCCAAGGTGCCTAAAAAACTAATTCCGCAGGTTGATGCCGTCATTGCCGATTATTACTCACGTACCGGCCAATGGGAAGAAGTAGAAAAGTGGCTTGAAAAAGCTGTGAAGGTTGAAAAAAAGAAGAAAACAAAGGCGCGCTATTACTTTATATTGGCACAGCTTGCACAAAAAGACGGGGAGCTGAATAAAGCTTTTACTTATTATAGCCTTGTTCTGAAAATGCACCCCTATTTCGACCTGCAATTTGCAGCTACTATAAACCGTGCATTACTATACTTAGGCGGGGAAAAAGGAAATGAAGAAATAAAAAAGCAGCTTACCAAGATGCTTAAACCCACTATGTACATTGATAACCGCGACCAGATATATTATGCACTGGCGCAAATAGCCTTGAAAGAAGGCGATAACAAGCTGGCTGTTAAATACCTGAACAAGTCGGTGCGGGCAAGCACTACCAATCCGCGCCAAAAAGCATATTCGTTCCTTTGTCTTGCCAATCTGAATTTCGATTGGGAAGAATATGTAAGGTCAAAGAAATACTTCGACAGTACTCTCATATCTCTTCCCAAAACTTTCAAGGGTCGCGATTCAATAGTCCAGAAACAGGCAAACCTGCAAAGGCTTGTTCATTGCCTTGATGTAATTACATTACAAGACAGCTTGCAGAGGCTCGCTAAAATGGATCCCAAGGCACGTGACAAATATCTCGACAGTGTTATTTCAGGAATGAAACAGGCCGAAGAAGACAAAAAACGCCAGGAAGAAGAGGCCAAGCAAATTGCTACAAATAATAACCCTAACAGCAATGCTATTGTTGCCAATGGTAAATGGTACTTTTATAACCCTGGTGCTATGCAGCAGGGCCTTAATGAATTTAATACCAAATGGGGCAACAGGCCCATAGAAGATAACTGGCGGCGAAAAAATAAAGTACCCGATGCAACTCAATTAACCACCAGTGGCGGTGATAATGTTAAAAAAGACAGTACAGGCGCTACAGCAAAAGGCAAGAACACAAAAGGCGCGAAAGATTCTTTGAGTAATAAATACAGCAAAACATATTATACCAAGAACCTGCCTTTTACCGATGCAAAAATGAAGGCCTCTACCGATAGCCTTATTGATGCATATTACAATGCAGGCGATATTTATAAGGAATACCTGCATAACTACAAAAAGTCGTATGTAGATTTTGAAGAATTGCTTTCCCGCTTCCCCGATAATAAGTATAAGCTCATAGTGTATTACCAGCTATACATCATGTACAAAATGGTTGGCAATACGGAACGCTCAAATTATTATAAGAACATATTGCTTAACAAATACCCCGATACGGAATACGCCAAGCTTATTCTTAACCCTGAAAAATACCGCCAGGAAGTGGAAGCCAATAAGCAGCGGATGATAGAATTTTATAGCTCCACTCTGCAGGCTTTTCATAAAGATAATTATGCACAGGTAATGATAAATTGCAAGCAGGCCGATTCACTTTATTCCAGGAGCGAATACATGCCGAAGTTTGCTTACTTGGAAGCGGTTGCCACAGGTGCCTCGGAAGGACTCGATGCATACAAAAATGCCTTATCAAGGGTAGTTGTGCTCTATCCTAAAGATTCTGTGAAAATACTGGCCCAAAGTATGCTCGATTACCTGAACCGGAAAAAAGATATACCACCTACCCCGGTTAAAGATACTACCGTTCACTATAGCAATGCGGCTGATTCTGTATATTATTGGGTGATGCTGATAGATAATAAAGAATCACCAAAGCTGAATGATTTCCGCATGTCCCTTTCCGATATGAATAGCAAAACATTCAGCCAGGATAACCTGCAAATGGATGCCGTATTCCTGAACCCTAACCAGCAACTTATAATCCTTCGCAAATTTACCAGTACCGACAGGGCAAAAAACTACTACATGTTTGTTAATGCCAATTCTGATCTTTTCAAAGCATTTTCGCCAACTGCATACCAGACTTTCTACATATCGAACCCGAACTTCCGTAACCTGGTAAACCACAAAAGGGCTGACGAATACCTTAAATTTTTTAAGGATTTGCAATAGGTCAGCTCTGAGCAACCACTATCTCTAAAATACTATCTTTAAGGGATGAAAAGGTTATTCTTTCTCTCCATATCTATCTTTTTATTTTGTTCAATTAGTGCACAAAATATTGGTTCTACCCATTCTAATAATGATACTGTAAATTCTATTCAACATAAGAATCGAATATCTGGATATGTTTCAATAAATTATGGAATTGGAACTCCATTGGGTAAATTTGGCACATATGAGACCGCGCCAAATGGGACTGGCAGTGGCTTAGCCTACGAGAATGGATATGGTTATGCAACTCAAAACAATATGTGGGGAATAACTGCTGGTATACTTATTAAGAAAATTGGACTATATATTATAGGTAAGGTCAATTATAACTTATTTGGTTTTGATATGAATCAGTATCTTAAAACTGCTGGGCAATCGCCTTTCGGAAATACAACTTATTACCCTATAAGTCATACTAACTATATGATATATTCCTACATGAGTGGTATATCTTCAAATATAGGTACAGGCAATATTACGCTTCATTTCTCATTATTATTTGGTGCTCAATCATGTACCACACCTGATATTAAATATTTGGGGTATTATCCATACACTAGGTATTCGGGTGCTACTGGCATGTGGGAAATAGAATCAACAACTGGATTACATGCTTGTGTAGATATAGGCGCAAGCATAGCCTACACATTTGCAAAAAAAATTATGTTATTAGCTGGGTTTGATTTTCTTCTTGCCCCGGGTGCACACTTTTCAACAAATGGACAAGCTGGTGTTCCTACATTTTCTAATTACGTTTTCCCTCTGAGTGTTTCTACTTCAAATATTTCCATGGGGCTTGGTTACAAGTTTTAATTGTATTTTCTTTTTGAGCAAGTAGAACTGGCTGAACGAAAGAACCTAATAATAGAGTAAAAAGCCTAAAGCTTACATTATTAGCTAATGAATAGGGTAAAACCGCCCCTATTTGAAATAAAATCTTACTTTTGCACAGTTTTTAAAGAAACAGGTGAAAAACAGCGCCACACAATACATTATTCCTATTGCTTCTCTCAAAAAAGGGGAGCATAATTATTTGTTTACGGTTGAGGGTGACTTATTCGCTGAAAATCAGTACGATGACATACATTCTGCTGACCTGAAAGTGAACGTTACTTTCGATAAGAACTCCTCTATTTTCATGTTCAATTTCCTAATAGAGGGAACCGTTAATGTAACATGCGACCGTTGCGGCGATGATTTTGACATGGAACTTTACCTGAAACGCCAGCTAATTGTTAAAACAGGCACCTCTGTCCACCAGGAAGAAGATAATATGATATCATTGGCAAACAATGAGACTGAGATTGATATAGCGCCTTTTGTATACCAGTATGTTGTACTTTCGCTGCCCATGCAAAAAATACATCAGCCCGATTCGGAAGGCAAACGCGCCTGCAACCCTGAAGTGCTGAAGAAACTAAAGAATCTTAACGTTGAAACAAGCAACGAAGAACAATATATACTGAACAGTAATAAACATTTTTCCCATAAGGAAAAGCCGACGAACAACTAAAAATTAAATCAAACAATTATGCCACATCCTAAACGAAGACACTCGAAAAGCCGTGGAAGAAAGCGCAGGACAAATTACAAAGCAGTAGCCTCTACATTAGGCACCTGCTCAAACTGCGGAGCGCCTATACTTAGTCACCGTGTTTGTAAAGAGTGCGGTTACTACAAGGGTAAGCAAGCTATTGAGAAAACTGTTTCTGCGTAACCTAACAGGTTTCATTACGAACACTTTTCCAACGGCACTTAACCGGTGAGAATAGGAATTGATATAATGGGGGGTGATTTTGCACCCCGTACCACTGTGGAAGGAGCCATTTTGGCCAGGAAAGAGTTGCCCGCAAGTGTAAAAATTGTGCTTATTGGCGACCGTGACCAGATAGTTCCGCTATTAAAAGAACATAAGGAAAGCGAAGACAATTTCGATATTGTACATACTACCGAGGTTATTGAAATGGCTGAATCGCCGCTAAAGGCTATCAGCTCAAAGCCAAATTCCAGTATAGGCCTCGGTTTTCAAATGCTTAAAAGTAAAGACCTCGATGGTTTTGCCAGCAATGGCAATACCGGCGCTATGATGGTTGGCTCACTTTATAGTGTAAAAGCTATTGAAGGTGTTCAACGACCATGCATAGCTTCTGTAGTGCCGAAGCAAGACGGAGGAGTTGGTATATTGCTCGATGTAGGCGCGAATGCAGATTGCCGCCCTGAGATGCTTTGCCAGTTTGCCGTATTGGGCCAGATTTATTCGAAATATATCTACAACATTTCAGACCCAAAAATTGCTCTGCTTAATATAGGCGAAGAAGTAGAAAAAGGTAACCTGGTAGCCCAGGCCACACACCAGTTGTTGAAAGAAATGAAGCAGATAAACTTCGTTGGAAATATTGAGGGCCGTGAGATATTCAATGCCGGTTCTGCCGATGTAATAGTATGCGAGGGCTTTGTTGGAAATGTTGTGCTTAAAGAAGCTGAGGCATTTTATGTAATTGCCCGCAAGAGAAAACTTAATGACGAGTTCTTCAACCGTTTCAACTATGAGATTTATGGTGGAACACCTATTTTGGGTGTTAACTCTACCGTTGTTATAGGCCATGGCATTTCTAATGCTGTAGCCACCAAGAATATGATAGTGCTTACCCGCGATATGGCTGAAGCAGGTGTAGCTGAAAAAATTAAAAAAGCTTTTAATCCTTAACGTTATATGGCCATAACCGCCGCAATAACTGCCGTAGAAGCCTTTCTTCCTGAATATATCCTTACCAACCAGGAGCTTTCGCAAATGGTGGATACGAACGATGAATGGATAACAACACGCACAGGAGTTAAAGAAAGAAGGATACTTAAAGGCAAGGAACAAGGCGCTTCCGTAATGGCAGTTGAAGCTGTAAAGCGCCTTTGTGCTAAAAGAGGCATTTCAGCTGAAGAAATAGATCTGCTTATTGTAGCTACCGTTACCGCTGACTATATATTTCCGGCAACTGCCAATATAGTTTGTGATAAAGTGGGTGCAAAAAATGCATGGAGCTTTGATGTAAATGCTGCCTGCTCGGGATTTATTTACGCATTGACCACAGGTGCTCAGTTCGTTCAGACTGGTGCGCATAAGAAAGTGGTAGTAGTAGGCGTAGATAAAATGTCATCCATTGTTGATTATTCCGACCGTTCCACTTGTGTAATATTTGGCGATGGCGCTGGGGCAGTTTTGCTGGAACCTAATACTGAAGGATTCGGAATAAAAGACTTCTTGCATAAAGTTGATGGCTCAGGCAGGGTACACCTTTTCCAGAAAGCAGGTGGTTCAGTTAAACCGCCATCTATTGAATCGGTAGAAAAGAAAGAACACTTTGTATACCAGGAAGGACAAGCCGTTTTTAAAGTGGCTGTAAAGCAAATGGCAGATGTATCGTATGAAATGATGCAGCGCAATAAGTTGAAAGCAGATGATGTGGCATGGCTGGTTCCTCACCAGGCTAATAAACGCATTATCGATGCTGTGGCTCATCGCATGGAATTGCCCGATAGCAAGGTAATGCTCAATATTCAGAAATATGGAAATACTACTTCAGGCACAATACCTATTTGCCTGTGGGAGTATGAAAAGAAATTAAAAAAAGGCGATAATATTATTCTTTCTGCATTTGGCGGAGGGTTTACATGGGGAGCCATATATGTGAAGTGGGCTTATTAATGGTTAATTAGCCTAAATTTTTATATTTGTCCTAACGAACTTTTAAACGAACAGATTATGACATTAAAAGAGATAGAAGAACTTATCGGTTTTGTTGCGAAAGCCAACATAAGCGAGGTGGAAATGGAGACCAAGGATATTAAGCTGGTCATCAAAACATCTAAGGGTGTAACCTCACACAAAGTAGAAAGCGCTGCCGCACCTGTTGCTGTAGCTGCTGCTCCTGCGGCGGCTGCTCCGGCTGCACCTGTTGCCAAGCCTGCGGCACCTGCTGCTCCGGCTGCAAGTGACGATGCAAAATATGTTACCGTAAAATCGCCTATGATCGGTACTTTCTATCGTTCATCAGCGCCTGATAAACCTGCATTTGTTAATGTTGGCGACAAAATTGAAAAGGGCAAAGTGATTTGTATTATCGAAGCAATGAAACTGTTTAACGAAATAGAAGCTGAAGTATCGGGTACAATTGTAAAGGTGCTTACAAATGATGCTTCACCTATTGAGTACGACCAGCCTCTCTTCCTTGTTGACCCAAGCTGAGAAATGCTGAATGTTGAATACTGAATGTTGAATGTCGAATTCAAACTCATGATTCATAATTTATAACTCATAACTAAATACCGTGTTCAAGAAGATATTAATAGCAAATAGAGGAGAAATTGCATTGCGTGTAATACGTACATGCAAGGAAATGGGCATAAAGACTGTGGCCGTTTATTCCACCGCTGATAAAGAAAGCCTGCACGTTCGTTTTGCTGATGAGGCTGTATGTATTGGCCCTCCGCCCAGCAAAGATTCTTATTTAAAGATTCCTAATATTATTTCTGCTGCTGAAATTACCAACTCCGATGCTATACATCCGGGTTATGGTTTCTTGTCAGAGAATGCCAAGTTCTCTCATATCTGCGATGAGCATAAGATAAAATTCATTGGTGCCTCCCCTGCCATGATAGAAGCAATGGGGGATAAATCTAATGCTAAAGAAACCATGAAAAAAGCGGGCGTACCTGTTGTACCCGGCTCCGATGGTTTATTAAAGGATCTTGCTGACGCTAAAAAGACTGCTAAAAAAATTGGATATCCTGTTATGATGAAAGCTACTGCCGGTGGCGGTGGCAAGGGTATGCGTGTCATATGGAAAGAATCGGAACTTGATCATGCATGGGAATCGGCCAGGGCTGAAGCTATGGCATCATTCAGTAACGATGCCATGTATATGGAAAAATTCCTGGAAGAACCACGCCACATAGAAATTCAAATTGCAGGCGACCAATATGGTAAAGCGTGTCACCTTTCAGAAAGAGATTGCTCTATTCAGCGCCGCCATCAGAAACTGGTAGAAGAAACGCCTTCTCCATTTATGACGGATAAGCTTCGTGACAAGATGGGTAAAGCAGCTATCAAGGCTGCAGAAGCTGTTAACTATGAAGGTGTAGGTACTGTTGAGTTTTTGGTGGACAAGCACCGCAACTTTTATTTTATGGAGATGAATACCCGTATTCAGGTAGAGCATCCTATAACGGAAGAAGTAATTAACTACGACCTTATTGCCGAGCAGATAAAGATTGCTGCTGGAATTAAAATATCGGGTAAGAATTATTTTCCACAACTGCATGCTATGGAATGTCGTATCAATGCAGAAGATCCTGCTAATAATTTCCGCCCAAGCCCTGGAAAAATTTTAAACTTTCACACCCCGGGTGGGCACGGTATTCGTGTAGACACACACGTATATGCAGGCTATGTAATACCGCCTAACTACGATTCTATGATTGCCAAGCTTATCACCGTTGCTCAATCGAGGGAAGAAGTGATAGCGAAAATGAAACGCGCATTGGAAGAATTCGTGATTGAAGGAGTAAAGACTACCATACCTTTCCACCTGAAACTAATGGAAAACAAAAGGTTCTTAAAAGGCGATTACAATACGCACTTCCTCGAAGAAGAGAAATTATTCTAGTCTTTCTCATTTACCATTTTATACATTCCTAAAAATCAAATCATGAAAAAGGTATTCTACTCTCTGTCATTACTTTTAGCCGGTATCGCTATTGTTACCACATCTTGCAACCACGGTGCTTCAACAGATGGCCTACAGAATGAAATAGTTCTTTCAAATTTTGATACAACCGTAAAACCGGGCAATGATTTTTTTGAGTATGTAAATGGTACATGGTTAAAGAACAATCCTATTCCGGCATCGGAAGCACGTTGGGGTAGTTTTGATATTGCTAATGACAGCAATATTGCCCGCGTACATAAAATACTAATGGACGCTTCCGCTGATAAGAGCAAGGCACCAAACAGCATACCACAAAAGGTAGGCGATTTTTATGCAATGGCGTTAGATTCAGATAAGCTGAATAAAGACGGCATTAGCCCATTAAAGGATGAACTTGCAAATATTAACAAGGTATCTGATAATAAATCGCTGTGGGAAGAATGTGCAAGACTTATGAAGATGGGCTCGAATGTAATGTTCAGATTCTCTGTTGGACAAGATGATAAGATCAGCACAAAAGAAATATGCCAATTTTCACAAGGCGGTATGCTACTACCAGGCAAAGACTATTATGTTGATACGACCGCACGTATGAAGAAGATTCGTACTGCTTATGTTGAATACCTTACTCAATTATTTGGTCAGCTTGGAGAAGAATCGGTGGCTGCACAAAATGCTGAGAAAGTATTGCATATGGAAACCGAAATGGCAAACTCAGCCATGACCAATATTGAAACACGTGATGTACATGCCGTGTATAATAAAATGACCTTTGCCGATCTTGAAAAAATGACTCCAAGTATTGATTGGACAACCTGCATGAATGTATGGGGTTTAAAATCTATCGATACTGTTCTGGTGGCTCAACCTAAGTTCATGGTGCAGATTAGTGACCTTACAAAATCATTCTCAATAGATGATTGGAAGACATACTTACGTGTTCAATTACTTGCAACTGAATCTATCCGTTACAAACTGAGTGATGCCATTGCAGATATAAATTTCAACTTCTGGGGTAAAACACTGAGTGGTACTAAAGTAATGAAGCCAAGGTGGAGGCGTTCGGTAGAAGCTACCAATGCTGCTATTGGCGAATTAGTGGGCCAGCTTTATGTAGCTAAATATTTCAGCGCCGAAACAAAAGAAAGGGTACACACAATGGTAACTAATATTATTACTGCTTACAAAGAGCGCATTAATAACCTTACCTGGATGAGCCCTGAAACCAAGAAATTTGCAATTGGCAAACTGGATAAAATAACACTGAAGCTTTGCTACCCCGACAAGTGGAGAGATTATTCAGCGCTTGAAATTAAGAATGATGCTTATGCACTTAATGCTTTCCGTGTGGGTGAATATAAATTCAACTACAACCTAAACAAGTTAGGCAAACCGGTTGACAGAACAGAATGGGGAATGTCACCGCAAACAGTAAATGCTTATTACGAGCCTACCCTGAATGAAATTTGTTTCCCTGCAGGTATATTGCAATTCCCATTCTTTGAAGCCAACAGGGATGATGCTATGAACTATGGAGGTATTGGCGCAGTTATTGGCCATGAGCTTACACACGGTTTCGATGACCAGGGCAACCAATATGATGGCGATGGTAATATGCGCAAATGGTGGACCGATGCAGACTCTACCCACTACTTTGACAAACTTGGACTTGTAATAAGACAGTTTGATGATTTTGTAATAGATTCGGTACACGTAAAAGGAAAACTCACCATTGGTGAAAATACTGCCGACTTAGGTGGTATTACCATAGCATACCAGGCTTTAGAGAACGACTTAAAACAACATCCGGAAGGAATAGTTGACGGTTTTACACCTGAACAAAGGTTCTTTATATCATTGGCACAAATATGGAGACAGAATGCAAGGCCGGCATACATAAGACAAATGGTTAATACCAATCCTCATGCTCCTGCAAACTTCAGGGTGTTGGGGCCATTAGCTAATATGTCTGAGTTTTACAAGGCCTTTAATGTTAAGCCGGGCGATGCTATGTACAGGTCCGATAGCCTGAGAGCAGTTATCTGGTAACCGCTGATGGAAATAAAAACAGTTTTTGGCATAATTGCCTCTGTTATTGGTAGCGGCTGTTTTGTTCCATACATACGCGACATTTATAAAAAGAAAACCAGGCCACATATTTATACCTGGCTCATCTGGACTATCTTACAGGTAACAGGCGTTGTTGCTATGTTTAACAGTGGTGCAGGAATAGGTATTCTTGCACTGGCTACCGGCTCAATTCTCTGCGCTTATGTTTGCATACTTTCTCTAAAATTCGGGACAAAGAACATAACCACCTTCGATACTGCTTGTCTTATCGGTGCCCTTATTTCAATTGCAGTTTATATTTTCTTAAAGCAACCTTTACTCTCCATTATACTCATTTCGGCAATTGATTTTGTCGGCTTCCTCCCCACCCTTCGCAAAGCATATATAGAGCCATATTCTGAGACACTGATAATGTTCGCGGTTTTTGCAGTATCGGGAACGTTCACCATGCTTGCCTTGCACGATTATAGCCTAACGACTATACTCTACCCGCTTACACTTATCGGAATTAATATTATTGCCACTGTAGTTATTTGGTGGAGAAGAAAACAGCAAAACCCGCCCTCCCAAGAGGAAGAGTTAGAAAAAAGTCATTAAAAAAAATGCTGGACTTAAGCAATACCCCTACCTTTATTCCATATATTCAATAAGCCTTTGGGTAACGTCTCCACCTTTGCTAATTTCTTTAACTTCAAGTAATCGCGTGTCTTTTCCATAGGTTTTAATGGTCATTGTTCCATACATACTTATAGTAGTTTCTTCTTTTATCGTAACACCATCAGGGTAATATGTAAAAATATGCTGACTTTCAGGTTTATCAGAACACGTTGAATAACTATTAATTTCCAAAGGCTTATTTTTATCATTGTATGTACACTTCCTTTTAGGAACCGGATTACTTTTAAACAAGTCGCCCATGCTCTCTGATTCTATCAGATTACCACGTTCATCATATTTGTTAAGACTAATGGAAAGGGTTCTAAGGCTGGTCCATTGAGAGGCCATTACAGTAATTTGTGAATCAGAAACTATTTTCCCATCCATAATATATTTATATTGATGGGCAGCAGTTATGGTTGTTGTCTCTCCGGCACTGACTTGAGTTATAACATCAGACAAAGGGTTATAATATTTGTCGGTTATAGCTACTTCTTTCTTGGTTGATTCACATGAACCTTCCTTATCCTTGTTATTCTCATAAGTTTCCGATGTCTTTACGCTCCCTCCATTTGTAATATATTCCGTGGTTTCCTTTAAAACCAATGTACCATTTTTATATTTCATTTTTTTTGTTTCCTTGTTATTGTCATCATACGTGTAGAGAGTCCTACTCGTATCCTCTGCCTCACTAATTCTTACTTCTTCAATAATATTAGAAGCATTATCATATTTATAAGCTATTGAATATTCTTGACTCTTATAAAATATCTCCCTGTTCTTATTATCATATTTAAATACTGTAACTGTTGTATCACTATCTATTCCCTTCAGGTTAATTTTTACAGTTCTTGCCTTATTTCCTGCATTATCATAAAAATACTTGTGGATATAAATAGATGTATCTATAGAACCCTTGTATGAAAACTCACAAGAGAACAAAGAATCCCTGATCAATTTTCCTGAGGTATTCCTAGTATAATAGTGATCATCTGTAAGTCCTATTTTATTGTCCATTTGCCGTCTCTTGTATCTTATCCTGCGAATTGCATTATGCCCGGCGTCATACATATTACTTATACTATCAGTAATTTTACCGGAATCACTGGTTTCACTAAAACTTGAAAGATCACCATTGGCATTAAAAATAAATGTTTGTTTTTCTCCTTTTCTTCTATCCTTTCTTAAACTATCATTTGAGTAAAAAGTATTAATAGTTATTTTCTTAAATTTTTCATGGCTATAGGCAATACTATCCATAAAGAGTTTTACAAATACATCATGTGCATCCATATTAAGACTTACGTATTTAAATTCTCCAGAGTTGTCATACCCTGAAATGCGATCAAAACCTTTATAGGTTTTAGAATTATTCTGCTTATTATTCTTTAATTGTGCATTGATTTGCTTTAAGGGCAAAGCAAAACACAATAAAACCAGAATTTGAATTCGGACAGTTAGTTGTCTTAGATTTTGCATGTAAGTAGTATTGGTTTGTGGTTATTCCTAGCTAAAAATACATTTTTTTCTTTACACTTTCCTTTATTTGCCTTGCATTACCCTAGTCTATTCCATTTACCTCAACATCTTATTCTTAGCAGATTGCTCTCTTAACATCTCAGCGTAATTCAAATGCCTGGCTAAGCCATTTACTGCCATTGCAATGCGCTTCGCTTTAGTAGCATCAGTCTTTGCGCTATCAATCCACTTTGAGAAATACTTTTGGTGCGAGCCGGGTTGCGATTTAAAGAATTTCAATGCTTCCGGTTCATCTTCCAGGCAAGCGATGAAATCAGCATTAAACGTAAACTCATTCGTATCTTCTTCTAATTGTACATTCAGTGTTGCGCCTTTAGTTTTCTTAATGCCTCTCCTTAGAGTGGCATTAATTGGTATGATAAAATCACCCCCACCCATAGGCAAGAGTGCTACTTGCTTTATGGGGAAATTATCTAGCTTACCTTTTACCCGAAACGAAACCTTGCAACCCGGTTTTAGCTTCTTAGCAATATTAGCAGGAACCTCAATATAGCTCCAACCGGTCTTTTCACCTTGCTGTTTAAACTTCAATATTTCGGTGGTATACTGAACCATCTCACAATGATTTCCCTAATTTTTCTTTTACTCCGGGCCATTCATTTTTCAAAATACTGTAACAAACAGTACTCCGCCTGAAGCCATCGGTCATTAGCATATGGCTCCTTAGTATGCCCTCAAACTTACCACCAATGGCTTCTATTGCTTTTCTCGATTGGGCATTGCGTTCATCAGTTCTTAATTCCAGCCTTTCAAACCCAAGTGTTTCAAAAACATAATTCATCAAGAGGTGTTTGCAATTGCGATTAAGCCCTGTTTTTTGAAATGGTTTTCCTATCCATGTCCACCCAATTTCTACTCTTTTATCCGCATTAGATAAGTTTCCAAAACTTGTACTGCCTGCATACTCATTGGTTTTCTTATCAAATAAAACAAATGCATAGCGAACCTTGTTGGCTCTGTCGCTTAAAGCTTTTTCAATGTACTGCCTTAGTAATGGTTCACTATTTATTTTGAATGGAGAATACTGTACCAGTGAAGTATCACTCGTAGCTACTTTTAAAAGGTTATCAATATCTGAAAGCAATATCGGGCAAATTCGCACCCTATCATTCTCAAGGACAATATCTTTTTCAAAAGAAAAATCCATTGTTATGCTTCTACTTTCTCCTGCTTTTCGTATTGGAAAGCCTTTCTTGGTTTCAGGCCAAGTACCTCGAACATCTTCATATCCTCGTTAGCATCAGGGTTAGGAGTAGTAAGAAGTTTTTCACCCATGAATATAGAATTCGCACCTGCCATAAAGCAGAAAGCCTGAGTTTCTTTGTTCATTTGTACCCTGCCGGCCGATAACCTTACAACAGAGTCCGCCATAACAATACGTGTTGTGGCAATCATGCGTATCATCTCCCATGATTCTACCAATGGCCTGTCACCAAGCGGTGTACCTTCCACTGGTACCAATGCATTAATAGGTACAGATTCAGGATGTGGATTCAAATGTGAAAGTGTCAATAACATGCCAATACGGTCATCTATTGATTCGCCCATACCTATAATACCACCTGAACAAACAGTCAAGCCCGCTTTACGCACATTATGCAATGTATTAAGCCTATCTTCATATTTGCGGGTGGTTATAATGCTTTCGTAATTCTCTTCTGATGTATCTACATTATGGTTGTATGCATATAGTCCTGCATCAGCCAGTTTCTTTGCTTGTTCTTCTGTAACCATACCAAGTGTAGCGCATACTTCCATACCCTTGGCATTAACGGCTTTTACCATATCAAGCACCTGGTCAAAATCTTTGTTATTTCTTACCTCTCTCCATGCAGCACCCATACATAAGCGGGATGCACCCATGCTTTGTGCCTTATCTGCAATGCCATTCACCTCAGTTACGCTCATCAACTTATGAACCTTAATATCGGTATGGTAACGGGCAGCCTGCGGGCAGTATGCGCAGTCTTCAGGGCAACCACCGGTTTTGATAGATATAAGCGAGCTTATCTGAACTTCCTTAGGGTTATGATATTTGCGGTGAATAGTAGCCGCACGGTACACAAGTTCCAATAAGGGGGTATTATAGATTTCGGCTATCTCTTCCTTAGTCCAGTTGTAACGAATATCGCTCATAGCTGTATGATTTAGTAAAGAAACAAAGATAGCAAAAAGAGGCAAAAAAAGGGGTAGGGAATATAGAGTAAGGATCAAGGATAAAGCATAACCTTTACTTATCCCTTATTACTTACTCCTTGTTCATGTGCTAACAGCAAACTGATAAATACAACAATATACAATGAATCGTCTTCGCTAAGCTAATTAGTACTATAAATTAAAGTATTGATTATCAAATAATTGTGAAAGGAACATGGTTTGAATGCGAATTGACATATTAAAACGGATTTAATCAATCTATATCCGTCGCAACAGTGTCACCGGCGTTCTATTAAGAAAAAGTTTCATCATTATTACCGACTGCTTTTATTGAAAAATACAATAAATAATATCTACATTTGTTTATCACTTGATTTCAAAAAATGAAAAAAATATTTTTATTGGTATTTTATATTGCACTAATTCAAATTGGTTTTGCACAAAATAGCGAAATACCTATAATTGATAGTACTTCGAAACCCACAAAAAGTGATTCTTCAAAACCTTTAAAGATTAAAGTAACTGGTATTTTTATTTCTGCCGGCATAAATAGCACCCAATATAATTCAGATGCCTTTATTAATTATTGGTATAATAAAGCAGGCTTTGGAACACCTCTGTATAATTACCATCCCCCTGAATCCAATGGAAGTGGAGGTGGAGTTTCAGGCAAATTTAGTTATGGCACTCCATCCTTGGGTCCTTATTTCAGTGTGGGCTTGGAACTAAATGCAAATGAACACATAAAATTACACCACGTATTAGAACTAAGTTATATGCAATTTTCCACCAATTATTCCGGTACGACATATTATACGGAATCCTATTCATATAATGAAGAGAGGGAAGATCACGCTGTATGGGATACAGTTCAAGGAAGATATACTCAAACTGTATTGTCTATTGGTTATAGATTTCAGCCGACTTTTAAATTTATTTTTTTATCGGTTGGCATAAATTGTTCCGTTAATTTGATAAAAGCTGAACAACACAAGTATGAACAAGCAACTGGTGGATGGAGTAACGAATTCGGGTATGGTTCCTATCCCCAAACCGATACTAGTGGTTCTGTCAGTGGTAGTTCTATGTTTATTAATTTTCCTCTTCAAGTTGGAGCCGGCGGTGTTATTCATAAAAACAGTATAATTCTGGAACCGGCTTTCTATTTTACATATTGTTTTATGAAAGGGTATAATTTGTACAATCTGTCTTTAAAAATCATATATAACCCTAAAAGAAATAACCCGCTGACGACCGACCAACCCTAAGTTCGTTACTCTTATTCGGGATTGTTCTGGTTTTTTGGTAAACAACTTACCCCTTACTACTATCATAAAACCTTCTGTTTCTTCCACCTACTACCTGTAAGGAAATAAATAAGGGAGATAATGGCAATCATGGTCTGGGCAACAGGAGTGGCTATAAAAACTCCGGTAGCTTTCATATCTTACGTTTTAGCCAGAAAGCTGGAGATAGCCTTTTACGCCCTACACTTAAGGGAGGATAAAGGATGGGCGGACCTTTTATTACCTTTGCCTCATGCACATAGATATTATAACACTTCATCGAGGTCTGCTCGAAAGCCCATTTCAACACTCTATTGTTAAGCGTGCTATTGAAAAGAAAGCAGTTGAAGTAAACTTTATTAATCTGCGGGATTATGGCATAGGCAACTACAAGCAGGTTGACGATAGCCCTTTTGGCGGAGGTGCAGGAATGGTTATGACCATAGAGCCTATTGCAAAATGTATTGGAGAACTGAAATCTAAAAGAACCTACGACGAGATAATATACCTGACACCTGATGGTGAGCTTTTTAATCAGGAAAAAGCCAATCAATATTCTATGCTTAAGAATATAATACTCCTTTGCGGGCATTATAAGGGTATTGATGAAAGGGTACGCGAACTATTTATCACCAAGGAAATATCTATTGGCGATTATGTGCTTAGCGGCGGAGAGCTGCCTGCAGCCATATTCTGCGATGCTATAATACGTTTGCTACCTGGGGTTTTATCTGATGAAACTTCTGCACTTTATGATTCCTTCCAGGATAATTTATTGGCCCCGCCTGTATATACGCGCCCTGCCGATTACAATGGACTTAAAGTACCTGATGTTTTATTATCAGGCGATTCGAAACAGGTAGAAGACTGGAGATTGAATCAGGCTATGGAGCGCACTAAGCAGCGCAGACCCGATGTCTGGAAAAAACACGAAGAATAGATTCCCTTTTCCCAGCTTAATCCATATACTAATTGCTGATTATCAGAATATAACGGATTCGCGTCCAAGCAGGGGTGAGCTTTTGTTAGACGATACACGACATTGTAACTTGCATTTTATTTTATGATTTTCTTAAAAGATGTTAACACCATCTTTTATATGACAGAAGCATTTATATTTTCATACTTTTGAACGTTGTTTATTTTACCATTATGATAACAATTGCAATAGCAGGAATATTTGAACGCGAACTGACCAAACTGGGTGAGGAAATTAAGCTCTATTCACCGGAAGAAAACATTTGGAAAGTAACCGGGGATATAAAAAATTCAGGGGGGAACTTATGCCTGCATATATGTGGAAACCTTCAGCATTTTATAGGAAATGTATTGGGTAATTCGGGTTATGTGCGCAACCGCGACAAAGAATTCGCAGCCATAAATATTCCGGCGGCAGAATTACAAAAAGAGATTGATCAAACCATAGAAGTGGTTGTAAAAACATTGGAAAATATACCTGATGAAGATTTAGATAAGGAGTATACTGCTTTCCCTGCCCACCTGCTGGGTAAAGAACATATCACTAAATTTTATTTCCTTGCCCATCTTATTTCACATATGGATTATCATTTAGGCCAGATAAATTATCACCGCCGAATGATTTAAAAGCTTATATAATAAATGTATTCTACTAAAGTTTATTTCACATATTTGCACAGCTTAATAATTACATGCCAGGCAGTTTAGTCATAATACCTACCTATAATGAAAAAGGTAATATTGAAAATATTACCCGCAAGGTGCTTTCCTTGCCGGGAGATTTTCATTTACTTATAGTAGATGACGGCTCACCCGATGGCACCGGAGCAATCGTTAAAACATTAATGCAGGAATTTCCAAATCGCCTGTTCATTATAGAAAGACAGGGGAAATTAGGTTTAGGGACGGCCTACATTGCAGGATTTAAGTGGGCTATTGCAAAAGGCTACGATTATATTTTTGAAATGGATGCCGATTTTTCACACAATCCTGAGGACTTAATTCGTTTGAAGGCCGCTTGTGAAAATGGTGCAGATGTTGCAATAGGCTCAAGGTACGTTAAGGGTGGCAATGTAAAAAATTGGGACATGAAGCGCGTGCTGATGTCTTACTTTGCATCTTTCTATGTTCGAATGATACTTTGGATGAATATAAAGGATACTACTGCCGGTTTCAAATGCTATAGACGCAGGGTACTTGAAGCACTTCCGCTCGACAACATTAGGTTTATAGGCTACGCATTCCAGATTGAAATGAAATATCTTGCATACAAGAAAAAATTCAAAATTGTTGAGGTTCCTATTACCTTTATTGACCGTGAAGTAGGTGTTTCAAAAATGAGCAGGGGCATATTTAAAGAGGCCTTTATAGGAGTTATTCAAATACGAATGGGTAAGCATGGCAAATAAAAGCATCCTCATTCGTAATGCTTTTATAGTCAATGAAGGGCTCATATTTCAGGGCGATGTACTTATACTTAATGACAAGATTGAAGAGATTGGCATAGCCATTTCTTCTCCGCAGGAAGGCACTACAATTATTGATGGTACTGGCAAATACCTTTTACCGGGAATAATAGATACTCACGTGCATTTTCGTGAGCCTGGCCTGGTTCACAAAGCAGATATTTATTCAGAATCGAAAGCAGCGGTTGCAGGTGGGGTTACATCTTTTATGGATATGCCTAATACTGTTCCTCCTGTATTGACACAAGAACTTCTCGAAGATAAATTCCAGTTGGCGAAAGACAAGGCCCTTGCCAATTATTCATTCTATATGGGTACTTCGAACAATAATATTGGCGAAGTATTGAAAACTGATCCAAAAACAGTTTGTGGTGTAAAAGTTTATTTGGGTACTTCAACCGGAAATATGTGTGTAGATAATCCTGATGCGGTTGAGAAACTTTTTGCAGAATGCCCCACGCTATTGGCTGCTCATTGTGAAGATGAACACATTATTGAAGAAAACTCAAAATTGTTTCGTGAGAAATACGGAGATAATCCTCCACCCTCTTCTCATCCGCAAATCCGCAATGAAGAGTGCTGTTACCGGTCCTCTTCTCATGCGGTAGAACTGGCAAAGAAGCATAATACCAGACTACATATTGTGCATGTTTCAACAGTAAAAGAAACAGGGCTGTTCGATAACAAGAAAATACTTGAACAGAAAAGAATTACGGCAGAAGTTTGCATTCACCATTTATGGTTCAGTGATAAGGATTATGCTAATAAGGGCAACTGGATAAAATGGAACCCTGCCATTAAAACTGAAAATGACCGGACCGGGCTCATGCAAGCGCTATTAGATGGCAAGATAGATACCGTTGCTACCGACCATGCACCGCATACGCATGGCGAAAAAGAACAGGAGTATTTCTGCTGTCCTTCAGGTGCGCCTATGGTGCAGCATTCACTGGTTGCCATGCTGGAATTTCATCATGCTAAGAAAATATCAATTGAAACCATAGTGCAGAAAATGTGTCATGCACCGGCCATTTGTTTCCATATAAGTAACCGCGGTTTCATACGCAAAGGCTATTATGCTGACTTAACATTGGTTGATTTAAACAGCCCATGGAAAGTTGAAAAATCGAACATTTTATATAAATGTCAATGGGGGCCTATGGAAGGTGAAACTTTCCATTCAAAGGTTACTCACACTTTTGTAAATGGCCATTTAGTATACAGCAATGGCTCCTTCGACGAATCTGTAAAAGGAATGCGCTTGGCATTTAATCGTTAATTGTGTTGTAAAAAAGCAGCATATTTGTACTATCCTTATTTAAGTATTACTGCTTGAGCAAATCAGAATTGATGAACCCAACACTAAAAAGCCGGTTAGTTCTTATTCTTTTACCGCTTTTATATGTTGCCTTTATGTATGCGTTCTATCGGGAGCTAGGGTTCTACTATACCACGATGCCAGACCCGGAATATGCATATCTGCTGGGTAGTACCAATTTTGCGGGTGGTTATATGGAAACAGGACTTGTTCAACATCCTGGAATCACAGTTCAACTTATTTCCGCCATAATTATTTTTATAAAACACCTTACCACTGGTTCTGGTCCCTTATACCAAGACGTGCTAATGCACCCTGAAAGCTATTTATTTACCTGCAGCATAGTGATGATTCTATTGCTTGGCTTGGCAACATATTTTACAGGAGTTTACATATATAAAAACACAAAAAATATTGGGTTGGCTGTCATTTTTCAACTCACACCTTTATTGATTTCAGGTATGTTGGATAATGCCCTTTATATCAAACCTGAATCGCTTATTATATTAACCGGTACTTTCTTTATGGCATATCTTTATATTCAATTCATACATAAAGAACGAGATAGTGGCACATCTCCGGGTTATAAAACAGTTATTGTCTGTGCTCTATTCACTGGCTTTCTAATAGCCACTAAGTTCAATGCAGCACCCATTATCATTGTTCCTCTATTTTTAATGAAAGGTACGAGGCAACGACTACTATACTTACTCTCAACTGGTGTCTTCTTTGCAATTTTTATTATTCCTGCCTTAAATCAATTTAGATTTATTTATAGGTGGCTGAAAAGTGTAATCACACATGATGGCATGTATGGGCAGGGAAATGAAAAAATAATAAACCTTTCGGCTTATAAAGAAAATCTTCGAGAGTTATTTACAAAAGATATAGTATTTACAGTTCTGTATGTATTTATTTCCGCAGCTTTTATTTTGACTATTATAAATATTATTCGAAGGAAAAATATTACCGGCATATATTCAAGGGCAGTTATGGGTATATGGGTACTGGTTACATTACTTATATTCATGGTTGCCAAGCAGTTTAAATTTTACTATTTATTCCCCGCTGGCATATCCTTAACCTTAGGCCTTATTGCTTCTGATAAGATATTCTCCACTTCCTTACCTTCCGTACCTTTTCTCCGGAAAAGAATTATTCTTTACTCTTTTGCCGGTATATTGTCATTACTTGAAGGCCGCAATTATATTATAGAAATACTGCCTCATCATTTCCCTAATAACACACTAAATGCTACACGAAAGTTTATAAAATCAAGAGGAAATACACCTGTTATTTTAGTAAGCGAATATGAGGCAGCTTATATTGAACCCGCCATATATTTTGGAATTGCTTATGCGGGCAACCTTTCTCCTCTTTACTTTCA
>Ga0206879_1078_pt1 | contig 23075 bp, 20 predicted proteins | sample Alteio_BWOrgCont_5_FD_152897 | JGI IMG/M metagenome (GOLD analysis project Ga0206879, IMG submission 152897) | Enriched cells from forest soil in Barre Woods Harvard Forest LTER site, Petersham, Massachusetts, United States -... | ecosystem: Environmental > Terrestrial > Soil > Temperate forest > O... | reverse complement strand
TTTTGCGAGGCCGCTGCCCGCTGAATAAGCGATGTAACCCAGCCAAGGGAGGCAACCGGCCAGGTTAGCCGGTTGACGTAAATAACAAACTCAGCAATGTTTCCTATACTTATTTTTCCGGCAATGCTTTCTTCTCCGCCAATGTAGACGGCGAGTATGGTGCTAAGGCCAATGAGCACCAGCATAAAGGGCTGAAAAAGTGAATCGGTTCTGATCAGATCCATGTTTTTATTCTTGTATAATTCGCTGGCTTGACTAAATTCTGTACTCCATGTTTTTTCTCTGCCGAAGGATTTGATTATTCGAATCCCTGAAAAGGTTTCCTGGGCGAGGGTCGACAATATCGAAAGTTGCTGCTGGACGGCATTTCCTTTCCGGTTTAGCGATGCGCTGACAAAATAAATTGAAACCGCCAGAACCGGTAACGGAAGCAGGGTATAGAGCGTCAGTTTTTGGTCAACATTCAGCATCATGCCTATGGTAAAGCCAAAGGTCATCAGTGTATTGACCAGATACATGACCGATGGCCCGATGTACATCCGCACACGGCTGACATCTTCGCTTATCCTGTTCATCAGGTCTCCGGTACTGTTTCTTTTGTAAAACCCCGCATCCAGTTTCTGATAATGCGAAAACACATCGTTTTTCTGATCGAACTCAATCAGCCTAGACATGACAATAATAGTCTGGCGCATAAGGAACATAAAAAAGCCCTGAAGCACAGCCAGCACCAGCGTCATAAGTGAAAAATAAATCAACCTTGCAGTTGTTTCAGAATAACCGGCGGCCGGACTCAGGTCTTTCAAATAGTCTATTCCTTTTCGGACATAGGTTACGGATTGAATGGCGAAGTAATTTGAAATAGCAATGAAAATAACGCCCAGGATTAATCTCCATTTGTATCTGTAGAAGTAGGTATTCAGACTAACGAGTGCTTTCATGTGCATATATAATTGATTTCAGTTGTCACATGGTATAGCCATATTCATTTTCGGCAGGTAAAACGGATATACGGCTATTTCATCAGATAAAAATCACATCCCGATAGAAAAAATCAGGTAACTTTGTTAAAATTACTTAATTCCGGATAAAATAAGGTTTTATGCAGAAGGTAAAAGAGGAAAAAGCCCTTTCATCTGTTGATGATTCTGTTATCGGACAGATGTTCGAATACAACCATGAACAGGTTTTATTTTGCAACGATAAAGATACAGGTCTGAAGGCCATTATCGCTATTCACAATACGGTTCTAGGCCCGGCGCTGGGAGGAACGCGGATGTGGGACTATGTTTCCGAAAAGGAGGCACTGGAAGATGTTTTGCGTCTTTCAAGGGGAATGACCTATAAAGCTGCCGCGGCAGGACTTAATATAGGAGGCGGTAAAGCTGTTATCATCGGTAATCCGGCAAAGTTGAAAAACGAAGCGCTCTTACGCAGATTTGGAAAATTTGTGAACAGTCTTGGCGGAAAATACATCACGGCAGAGGACGTAGCCATGAATTCTAAGGATATGGAGTACATCCACATGGAAACAAAATACGTTACAGGTATTCCCGAACTTCTGGGCGGGGGAGGCGATCCTTCTCCTGTGACAGCTTACGGAGTGTACCTTTCCATGAAAGCGTCTGCCCGGGAATGCTGGGGAAGCGACAACCTGAAAGGGAAAAAGGTCGCCGTTCAGGGCATCGGTCATGTCGGGGAGAATCTGGTCAGACATATTGTAAAAGAGGGCGCAAAAGTTTGGGTGACCGACATCAATGCCGGGCGATCGGCAAAAATTGCCAAAGAAACCGGTGCGGAGGTTGTGACAGGCGATGCATTGTATGATCTGGATATGGACATATACGCTCCCTGTGCATTGGGCGCAACGATAAATCCTCAGTCCCTTTCCAGACTCAAATGTGCTGTTATTTGCGGGGCTGCGAACAACCAGCTTGCCCAGGAGACCGTTCAGGGCGAAGAGGTTGGCAAAAAGGGTATTCTCTATGCTCCTGATTTTGTAGTAAATGCCGGGGGCCTGATCAATGTGTATAATGAATTGCTTGGTTACAACAGGGAGCGGGCGATGAAACAGGCTGAAGCCATTTATGAAAACGTGGCTACTGTTTTTCGTATTTCCAAAGAAGAAAATATTCCAACCTATCGTGCAGCGAACCGACTGGCTGAACAACGTATTACCGCTATTGGTAAAGTAAAATTATCCCATTGTTAAACAGGCGCTACCTCCGTGTTAAGGTCATGCAAGCCCTTTATGCCTTTTTTCAGAGCGATAACCAGGATCTGAGTAAAGGAGAAAAGGAACTTTTAAAAAGCATAGAAAAAATATACGATCTGTATATTTACCAATTATTACTGCTGATTGAAATCAGGGATCAGTCCGAACGTATTGCAGAAGAAGCTAAAAACAAGAGGCTGCCGACAGCCTCAGACCTGAATCCCAGCATGTGTTTTGCAAACAACAGGATTATCAGGCAACTGGACTCTACTGCACAATTCAGGAAAGAAGTCGTCAACCGGAAAATAAGCTGGCAAACAGATGATGAACTGGTCCGGAAAATTCTTACTGTCATTAAAAACAGCGGGGACTATAAAACCTATATGAATATTCCTTCTCCTTCTTTCGTGCAGGACAAGGAATTTCTTATTGCCGTTTACAAAAACCACATTGCCGATTTTGAATTGCTGGGACACTATTTCGAAGAAAAAAGCATTTACTGGGTGGATGATTTGCGTCTGGTCAACAGCGTTATTTTAAAAAACCTTGAAGGCATGAATGAGGATCAGGAAAAAGGATTTGAACTGATGCCTTTGTTTAAGGATGAGAAGGAGGACAGGCAGTTTGTTACCGACCTTTTCAGGAAAACCATTTTTTATGAAAAAGACGCTGAACAGGTAATATCTGAAAAAACAAAGAACTGGGAAGTGGAGCGGATAGCCATGATGGATATTTTACTGATGAAAATGGGAATAACTGAATTGCTGTATTTTGAGAATGTTCCGGTTAAGGTGAGTCTGAATGAATACATCGAAATTTCAAAGTTGTACAGTTCTCCAAAGAGTAAGGTGTTCATTAACGGCATCCTGGATAAGCTGGTACAGGACTTTAAGCGGGACAATAAACTTATTAAAACGGGCAGGGGTCTCGTGGAATGAGTTTATTGTTAATTTTAAGACAAATTTTAACGGGCATGATGAGTAAATTTAGTTCCGCCTTTTGTCTTCTGGCATTGATGGTATTTGCAGGTTGCGGCAACACTGACCAGAAAAATAAAGAAGCAGTAACCAGCGATCTGGTGAATATTTCTGCAACAGCATCAGGAAAGAAATCAGATCCGTCCCTTCAGCCCAAATTTTTATTTGAAACCGAATCACATGATTTTGGGAGAATTACCCAGGGCGAAAAGGTTTCGTATTCCTTCAAGTTTAAAAATACCGGAGGTACTGATCTTGTTATCTCTGATGCGCACGGCAGTTGCGGATGTACGATTCCGAAATATCCAAGGGATCCCATACCTGCAGATGGATCCTCCGTAATTGATGTCACATTTGACAGTGACGGAAAAGTGGGCAAAGTTGAAAAAACGATTATGATCTCTGCCAATACCTCACCCAATACGAAGATTCTGAAAATCTCAGCAATAATTGATGTTCCCGAAGAGAAATAATGCGTAACCAATTAACTAACCAACTAATAAAAACCAAACCAAAATTCGTATGTTCGCTATGAAAATCTCCTCTTTGCTATTAGACGCAGCAGCTGCAACTCCTAAAGGAAGCTTTGACTATATGAGTATGCTTCCCTTGCTTTTGATCGTGGTTGTTTTTTACTTTTTCATGATCCGGCCTCAACTCAAGAAAACAAAGGATCAGAAAAAATACCGGGAAGAACTTAAGAAAGGGGACAAGATTATTACCATCGGAGGTATTCACGGAAAAATTGCTGAACTCAATGACAAAACATTTATCATTGAAGTAGAAGGAGGGAACCGTCTCAAAATTGAAAGATCAGCTGTTTCTATGGAGTTTTCAGCCTCTCTCGATCAGAATGTATAACTGAAACAATTCAATACGCCACTTGAGTTTTTTCGGTTTTAAACCCCTGGCTTCAAATGCCAAACGAAACAGAAAGCTGGTTACATTTTTGATATGTTTCTTTTTATCTTTCTTTTTCTGGTTTATTACCACCTTCAGCAAGGATTATCCTACAACGCTTGTCTTTCCTTTGTCCTATGTCAATAGTCCCAAAAACAAAGTCGTTGTTAATCACTTGCCGGAATCAATGGTAATTGATATCAGCGCAAGCGGATTTACAATTCTGTATTATAAGTTTATCTACCGTTCTCCGTCGGTTAAAATTGATCTGAAAGAACTCAAGAGTTACAGAGAACAGGAATCGTTCCTGGTCCTGAATTCGAAACTGGATAAGCTCAGCAGGCAATTCGGCAAGGGTCTCAAAATCCTGAAAGTATTTCCTGATACAATAGTTGTAAATTTGAGCAGACGACTGAGCAAATCAGTGCCTGTGAAACTTAACGGAATACTTGCATTCAACAAGGAATACCAAATGAAGGACAGTATTCATTTGCTGCCTTCAAGGGTTGTCGTTTCAGGACCTGAGGAACGCATTTCTAAAATTAAATTCGCAGAAACGGAACCTGTGAACATGGACGATATTGATAACCCGGTCAAAAGGGATGTTAAACTCACGCTCGCCAGTGATACTTCATTGGTTGAAGTCTCCAATCCCATGGTTCAGCTTTATGTGCCTGTTTTGAAAGTTACAGAAGAGACCATGGAGATTCCTGTACAGGTTGACAATCTTCCCAAAGGCTACTCTTTGAAAATTTTCCCTGACAAAGTAAGCTTACGGTTTACAGTTCCTGTTGAAGAATTCAAAAAGATGGAAATCAGTTCGTTCAGGGTTCGTGTTGATTTTCTGAAAAAAACGACAGGCCGGAAATTAAAGGTTGAATTGGTTAAAAAACCGGGAACAGTTAATTCGGTTAAAATAAATCCGGATAAGCTGGAATACATTATTCGCAAATAAATGCTCAAGGTAGGAATAACAGGTGGTGTTGGCAGTGGCAAAACCCTTATTTGCAGGGTTTTTGAGCAGCTGGGGATAAATGTATATTACGCTGATACCGTGGCAACTGGAATTTTTTACCGGCAGGATATTCAACACAAACTCATTCTTGCATTCGGCACGGATGTACTGGACGATTCGGGTACTGTTAACAGGAAAAAACTGGCAAGCCTAGTGTTCACCGATAAGAAGCTTCTGGATAAGCTCAACGGGATAATTCATCCTGCTGTAGCTGAGGATACAGAACGATGGACCGGCGCACATTCAGATTCGGTCTATGTTTTAAAGGAAGCTGCCATTTTATTTGAAAGCGGAACCTTCACCGGATTGGATAAGATCATCACGGTCTGCTCCCCCCTGGAAATGAGGTATGACCGCATGCTGAAAAGGGAAGGGTGGAAACGGGAAGAAACAGAGCTGCGAATGAAAAACCAGTGGACCGACGAAGAAAAGATAAAGAGATCAGATTTTGTTATTTACAATGACGAGCAACAACTTATTCTGCCTCAGGTTTTAGCCATACACAGCAATTTATTGGCGATTCGTTGAAATAAATAGTCCAACACCCATGAAACTACTAACTTTTCAGCAGTTGCGCGATGCCGACCGCTATACTCTGGAAAAACAGAGAATACGTTCCATTGAACTTATGGAACGGGCGGCAAAAGCCTGCACGGACTGGCTGCTTAAGTTCCCGGTACTAAACAGGAAAAAGAAAGTGACCGTTTTCTGCGGTTTGGGAAACAATGGAGGGGATGGTTTGGCAATCGCCAGGCTGCTTTCTGAAAAAAAAATTCAGGTTGAGGTCTGCATTATCCGGCATTCTGACAAAGCTTCCGAAGATTTTCACCTGAATCTTGAACGAATTGAAAAAAACGTTTCAATAAAAATTTCGTCAATTTATTCCGATACGGATTTTCAGACGATCTGCTTAAAGGATGCTCTTGTTGTGGATGCGCTGTTCGGTTCCGGACTTAACAGACCGCTTGAAGGATTGCCTGCAGGTGCAATTGAATATATTAACAGCAGTGCAGAGCAGGTGGTGTCTGTTGACATACCTTCCGGTTTGTTGGTGGTACCCGGTAGTAAACCCGGCCCGCATTGTATACGGGCCGGTCATACACTGACTTTTACGACGCCTAAGCTCGTTTTCATGTTCCCTGACTATTATTCCTATCTGGGTGAATTCACCGTACTGGATATAGGGTTGGATGAGGAGTTTTTAAAAGAGCAGGAATCCATTAATTATTTTGTCACGTCGGCGGATGTAAAAGAACTGATTAAACCGAGAAAAAAATTTTCTCACAAAGGAAGTTACGGACATGCGCTGCTCATTGCCGGCAGCTATGGGAAAATAGGTGCAGCCCTGCTGGCTTCAGGAGCCTGTCTGAAAAGCGGATCGGGCCTGTTAACCGTTCACCTGCCCAAATGCGGCTTTGAAATCATCCAGACGGTTTGGCCCGAAGCCATGGTCAGCATTGATTCCGGTACGGAATCGGTCAGCAGTCTTCCGGATCTGGACAGATACAACTCAATAGGAACAGGACCTGGTCTTGGATTGGAAAAGCAAACCCAGGGGGCTGTAAAACTTCTTATTCAAAATTCGAAATGTCCTCTTGTTCTGGATGCAGACGCCCTTAACATTTTGTCTGAGAATAAAACCTGGCTTTCTTTTTTGCCCGGGGGGAGTATACTTACCCCTCATCCAAAGGAATTTGAGCGACTTACAGAAAAAGCGTCAACTGATTACCAACGTTACGGCCAGATCAGGGATTTCGCATTCAAGTACAATATTTACCTGGTTCTTAAAGGGGCCCATACTGCAATTGCCTGCCCGGACGGAAGGGTGTATTTTAATTCTACCGGGAATCCGGGGATGGCAAAAGGAGGATCCGGAGATGTACTGACCGGTTTGTTGACCGGTCTTTTGGCTCAGGGGTACTCCTCTCTGGAAGCCTGTATTATAGGGGTTTATTGGCACGGATGGGCCGGGGATTGTGCTTCTGAAAAAATGACCGGACAAGTGATGGGGCCAATGGATATACTTGACAATCTGGGCAACGCATTTAAAACCTTTTTGGATTAGGTTACGTATATTTGCCAGCAGAGGAAAGATCACTAAGATTCTTAATTTTTTGTCTCAGCCGCCAGGACACTATATCATTCCCAACATTTTACCCGCTCAGGAAGCCGTGTTGCTGAATGATGTTTTTCTTGTTGTTTTATATGCCAACAGAATCCCTCCGCATCTTGCGGTTTCTGTTAACGGTAAGTTGTTCACCCTGACTGTAAAAGGAGCAACTGTTGACGGCGAGCTAAGTACCTTGCTTCGGTTAATCAGGAAACGGAATATTGAATCCCTGTTTATTAAACTTTCAGTGCCTGCTTTTTTCACTTTTCCCGAATTACTCGGGGAAATCAGGAAATATACGCTGGCCTATCCGAGAGTTGACGTTGGCATAGCAACCTGTCTGAGTCCGATAAAAGATTTTTGCGCAACGGTCTACGATACAGACTTGAAAAATGTAAATTTCGTCTTTGATTTGCTTCCGAAGTTATACGAACAAAAAATAATCACGTACTGTTACCAAATAAATCTAGAACGTTTTCTAAGAGGTGACTCGTTTTTACTGTCCAGGTATACCATGAACGATATTTATGAAGGTATACGTGCAGCTTCAGCCGTTACTTTAAATGCTTTCGAATAAAACAATACAGCTTAGGGCTCTGGAGCCCGGGGATATTGACCTGCTCTACGGGTGGGAAAACAATACATTGTTCTGGAGCGTGTCCAATACCCTGACGCCTTATTCGAGACATGTCCTGGAACAGTATTTGCAGAACGCGCACCTCGACCTTCATACAACCAAACAGGTACGATTAATGATTGAATTGAATGCCGGTCTTAAAACAATTGGTTGCATTGACCTTTTTGATTTTGAACCCTTGCACAGAAGAGCAGGAGTGGGCATACTGATAGCAGAAGATGGGGAGCAGCGAAACGGCTATGCTTCATCGGCCCTGGAACTGCTGATTCAATATGCGTTCGGCACTTTGAATCTGAATCAACTCTACTGTTCGGTAGCGGAAGGAAATGAAGGCAGTTTAAAGCTCTTTGCTAAATTCGGATTTAAGAAAACAGGCGTAAAAAAAGAATGGTTATGCCGAGGAGATGCCTGGCAGGACGAGGTATTTCTTCAGTTGTTCAGACGTGACGCTCAAACCGTTCAACAGCTATTGTCTTGAAAGTTCTGAAATTCTTTTTCCTGTTTTTTTCTTTTACAGACCTGTTTCTGACGATTGGCTGCAGTCCTGAAAAAAAGCACTACCTCAATCTCAGTGATACGGTTCATTATGTAGGGATTACAACCTGCAGGCAGTGTCATATGGATATTTACCAATCGTTTATTAAAACAGGGATGGGTCAGTCTTTTGGGCTGGCGAACAAACAGAAAAGTTCAGCCTCATTCAAACAGAACGCGGTAGTGCACGACGGTTTTTCGAATTTTGATTACCACCCTTTCTGGGATGCTGACAGCCTGAAAATTGAGGAGTTTCGTCTGTACGGCAAGGATACTGTTTACAAAAGGACTGAAAAGGTAAATTACATTATAGGTTCGGGTCAGCATACGAATTCCCATCTTTTCAATACACGGGGCTATATCCATCAGATGCCGCTCACCTATTACACACAGAAAGGGACCTGGGATTTGCCTCCGGGTTTTGAGAACGGCAGCAATACCCGGTTTTCAAGAAAAATCGGATTGGAATGCATGAGCTGTCACAATGCACTGCCTGATTTTGTCGAAGGTTCAGAAAACAAATACAACCTTGTTCCGGAGGGCATCAATTGCGAACGTTGTCACGGCCCGGGAAGCGCACATGTTGCCTTAAAGCAGAAAGGTATAGTTGTGGATACCAGCAAGGAAATTGATTACAGTATCGTAAATCCTGCAAAATTACCGATTGATCTTCAGTTTGATGTTTGTCAGAGATGTCACCTTCAGGGAAATGCCGTTTTGAAGGAGGGCAAATCATTTTTTGATTTCAGGCCGGGTATGCACCTGAGCGATGTAATGACTGTTTTTTTACCAAAGTACCAGGGGGCCGACGATGAATTTATAATGGCCTCGCATGCAGACCGGCTCAAAATGAGCCAATGCTTTTTGAAAAGCCTTCCAAAGGCCGAACATTCCTCTTCCCTGAAACCTTATAAGGAATCCCTTACCTGTGTTACCTGTCACAATCCGCATGTTAGCGTGAAGTACACGGATAAAAACATATTTAATTCAGCCTGCAAAAACTGCCACGGCAATACGGTGAAAACCACCTGCAGTGAAAAACCGGAGGTTTTAATTGCCAACCAGAACAATTGTGTGAGCTGCCACATGCCCAAATCCGGGGCAACGGACATTCCTCATGTGCGGATCACCGATCACTTTATCCGAAAACCCGCAACGGAAAAAGAAAAGGAAAAAATTAAAAAATTTATCGGTTTGGTTGCTATCAATGAGAAGAATCCTGGTCCCGGAATAAAAGCCAGAGCCTATATCAATCAATTTGAAAAATTCGATATGCGAAATACCTCTTTGCTTGACAGCGCGAAAAAATATCTGTCCGACGCGACAGAAAAAGAGGTGCTTGATAATTTATCCCAGTTGGTTCAGATTTGTTTTTTTCAGCAGAATTTCAATCAGATCTTAAAATATGTTTCCCGGGTTGGCCGGCAGAAAGTTTTGTCGACCTACACTGAAAAATCAATGAGCAACGATGATGCCTGGACTTTGTACCGGATAGGAGAGAGCAATCTGAAGTCGGGCAATGCCGGAGAAGCCGTTATCTACTTTAAAAGAGCAGATGATCTGGCTCCTTATTCTCCGGAGTTTAAAAACAAGCTGGGAGCTGCATTGATGGCAACAAACAGGATGGACGAAGCGGAGAAAAAATTTGAGCAGATTATTCAGGAAGATCCGGACTATTCTCCGGCCTGGTGCAACCTGGGTTACATTTATTTTCTGAAAGGCAACGAAGAGTCGGCCGAAAAAAATTACAACCAGGCGCTGGCTCTTGATCCGGATTACGAGCAGGCAACGATAAACAAGGCGGGCTTGTTCATCCATCAGAAAAAGAATGAAAAGGCCAGAAAAATACTCTCCGATTTTTTAAAATATCATCCGGACAACCATTCGGTGCGGCAATTGTTTGAAAAATTAAAGACCAATGCTTAAAAAAATACTGCTTTCTTTTCTTTTTCTGTTTCTGCTGGGAACGGTTCTTACCGGTATCTGGGGCTACAGGCTGGTTTATCAGCCCAATATCAGCCTGACGAATTCGGGTTCAGACTATTTATACATAGCGACCGGCTCAACATTTGATGATGTTCTGCAGAATCTGGCGGTGAAGTATTTTATTCTGAATACGGAAACCTTCCGGCGCCTGTCAGAACTAAAAGGATACAGCACGAAGGTAAAGCCAGGCCGGTACCGCATCAGGGACCGGATGAGCAACAATCAGCTGATTAATCTGCTCCGGGCCGGACTTCAGGAGCCCGTTCAGATTTCGTTCAACAACATCAGGTCTAAAGGTCAGTTGGCTTCCCGCATCGGACGCAAACTGGAGGCCGATTCAACCCAGTTACTTTCGCTTTTGAATTCTGCAGAATTTGCGGGAAAATATGGATTTAATTCTGAAAATATTCTGACTCTTTTTGTTCCCAATACCTACGAGATCTATTGGAATACCTCATCCGGTGAATTCATTGAACGAATGGCGAAAGAATATAAAAATTTCTGGACGGCCAAACGAAAGTTGTTAGCCAGAGAAATTCCATTGACGCAGACGGAAGTCTCAGTTCTCGCTTCTATAGTGCAGGCTGAACAAAATCGCTTTGATGATGAAAAGCCTGTAATTGCAGGGTTGTACCTTAACCGCTTAAAGTCCGGAATGCCACTGCAAAGCGACCCTACGCTGATTTATTCAATAGGAGATTTTTCGATTACGCGGGTTTTGAACAGCGATAAAAATATTGATTCGCCTTACAACACTTACAGACATTCCGGATTGCCCCCGGGGCCCATCTGTTTGCCCGAAATTTCGTCCATTGATGCCGTATTGAATTATCAGAAAAGCAACTACCTGTATATGTGTGCCATGGAGGATTTTTCGGGCAGGCACCATTTTTCGGAAACAATACAGCAACATGCTATATACGCAAAACGATACCGGGAAGCCCTGGATAAACACAATATAAAACGCTAAATATAAAACGCTAAATTTGAAATGAAATCACAAACGCTATGACTAAAATTAAATTTGGAACTGATGGCTGGAGGGCAATCATTGCAAAAGACTTTACGGTTGACAATTTAATAAGAGTGTCTGAAGCCTGTGCGCTGTGGATGAAAAAGAAATTCAAATCCCCGTCCGTGGTTATCGGGCACGATTGCCGGTTTGCCGGAGAGCTTTTTGCCGAAACAGTTGCAAAAGTTATGATTCTCCATGACATTCGGGTATTTCTTGCGAGGGACTTTGTTTCCACCCCCATGTTGTCCCTTGGAACAGTCCGGCACAAGGCAGATATCGGCATCATCATAACAGCGAGTCATAATCCGGCATCCTACAACGGTTTCAAATTAAAAGGAGCTTACGGAGGACCGCTTTTACCTGAAAAGGTTCAGGAAATTGAAGACCTGATCAAAGACCGTCCGCAATCCGATACGGACCTTCTTTTTATTGATGAACTGATTCAGTCAGAAAAAATCACGCTGACTGATCTGGAAGAGATGTATTGCAAACACGTCGAAGAGCATTTTGATCTGGATGCAATACGCAAATCAGGCCTTACATTTGCCTATGATGCCATGTATGGGGCGGGTCAGAATGTAATCAGACGTCTGTTCCCTGATATCAGGCTTCTTCATTGTGAAAACAACCCTTCTTTTAACGGACAGGCTCCCGAACCAATCGATAAAAATCTTCGGGAATTTTCGAATCTGATAAAATCTTCCGGTGCTATTGATTGCGGTCTGGCAACTGACGGGGATGCGGACAGGATAGGGCTGTATGATAAGCAGGGGAATTTTGTAGATTCCCATCACCTTATTTTACTTCTGATAAAATACCTTTTTGAACAGAAGAAAATGAACGGCAAAGTGGTTACTGCATTTTCAGTAACTCCGCGGGTTAAGCTCATGTGTGATCATTTCGGATTGCCCAGCGAGGTGGTAAAAATCGGGTTCAAGTATGTTGCAGCAGTAATGCTGAAGGAGGACGTTTTGCTTGGGGGAGAAGAGTCGGGCGGAATTGCTATCAAGGGACACATCCCTGAAAGGGACGGCATCTGGATCGGTCTAACGATATGGGAATACATGGCAAAGTCGGGAAAATCCCTGAATGAACTGATTCAGGAAGTTTACAGGATAACCGGAGCCTTCTCCTTTGAACGATCAGACCTTCACCTGAAGGAGGAAACCAAGAACAGAATTGTAGATAACTGTAAAAATGCGAAGTACAGCAGCTTTGGAAAGTATAAAATTCAGAACACCGAAAAAATTGACGGGTATAAATTCTTTTTCAGTGCAACGGAATGGCTTATGATCAGGGCCTCCGGGACTGAGCCTGTCCTTCGGAATTATGCTGAAGCTGAAAGCAGGGAAAAAGCATTCGATATTTTGAATGCGGCTGAAAAAACCCTGCTGAATGCCAATTGATCAGTTCTCTGTGCAGATCTTGATGTGCAAAACAGATCGAAGGTGTCAAAAACGCCATGGTTGTTATATTGATTGGAAGCCAAAGAAGTAGTTATATGATTTTTTAATACCTTTGTGCTTTAACTTAAAAGGTTACGTAGCTCAACTGAATAGAGCACCTGACTACGGATCAGGAGGTTTGGGGTTTGAATCCCTACGTGACCACCAGTAAAACAAGGGCTTTCAACCATTTGAGGTTGGAAGCCCTTAGCATTTGCATACGATATGCCCTAATATTGCTTAAATCGAACCTAATACATTTGAAAGGAGATAAAGGGCTATTGTACCTTTTTCTTCACTCCGAACAAATATCCAAAGGCCAAAGTACTAATAGGGGATATAATAGCCCAAAAGTTTTTTATCGGTATTGAGATTTTTTCAGGAGCGGTATTTATAGTAAAAAGGGTATATGCAATTCCAGTTAAAAGCAAGAGTGCAATTGAAAGGGCTGCAATATTATTAGGGATATTTGAAGAATTGCCCCATAATTTCCCTAATAACCCTTGCTCGATTTGCTGTTGTTCAAGGTGATTATCCAATACCTGCTTCGCAAGTTCCTTGTCCTTCGGTAACAGAATTTTATTAGGCATTCTTAACCTCCTCTCTATAATACCAGGTATAATGAATCGTTTTAAATGTTGTTTGATTTTGAGAGTGAACAACGAAGTTAAAATAAACCATCCTGTTATTAATTACAGCTACTTCTAATGGCTCTGGATTCGATACTCCACCAAAGGCGTTTTCAAAGTTCACTAAGCGTTCGCGGTCGTGAACACTTAAAAACGAGTTATCAATATAGAAGCCATGAAGTTAAAAGGAAAAAAAGCCGTTCACGCTTGATTCATTAGCGTTCACGGTGTTTACACTTGTGAACACGTGAACACTCCGAACATTTCAAAGCCTTATTTCAATTTCACGCTTTAACATGAACTCATAGGTAGGAAAAAAAAGAAATTTTCTTGTAGGGGAATTGAAAAAGAGGGGATTGAAAATTGAAAACGGAAGGTACACTATAGCCATGGAGGGTAGATAACCCTGCACAACTGTAAAGGTACGCTTCTGATTTTGGATGTATGTGATCAAGGCAGGATCTCCCCAGGCGCATTCTCTCCTTCTAAAAAGATTTCGGATTACCCCGGCCTGTTTTTATGGGACTTGATTTTCCCTATTAGCCAACCTATGGGACGCTTGTCAATTAAAAACCATAACTAGAGTCAATGAATTTCAAAATTATACACTTTGTTAATACCCCGCCAACCGTGGCATTTTATACCCGCTCACTCCGGGGCTCTTTTTTATAACTTTTACTTTGAATATTTCGGTTTGTTTCTATATTTGTACAACTTAAAAAACGGACATCATGGTAAAAAATACAAATTTCAGATCACTGGTTTTGGCAACTGTTAGTGCTGTCTTTATTTGTTTTTCTGGTTTTTCCCAGAAGTCCCAGGAGTTTTTCAGCAAGGGGAACGATATGATCAAGAATGCTGATTATATAAGCGCAATCCATGATTTTAGTGTTGCTATACGTCTCAATCACAAATACGCTGAAGCCTACAATTTCAGGGGCATTTCTAAGTTTCTGGTAAAAGGAGGAGCCGACCGTGCTACCTGGCAGGAAGTAAATGCCGCCATTAAAGATTACAACAGGGCCATTCGTATCAATCCAAATTATGCTGACCCGTACAATAACAGAGGTGTAGCAAAGAGGTTCTCCAATGATTATTGGGGTGCGATAGCCGATTACAACATTGCTATAAAACTCAATCCAAGTTACGCAGAGGCCTACTTTAACAGAGGCAATTCGAAGATGGCTCTTAAGGATTATCTGGGTGCTGTTAAAGATTACGACAAGGCGATAGAATTCAACGCTAAGTACGAAGATGCGTATGTTGCAAGGGGAATGGCCAAAAGAAAAATGAAGGATTTCAGCGGTTCGGTTCAGGACAACAATAAAGCCCTTGAGTTTAATCCGAATGACATAGATGCCTATAAGAATAGAGGTCTTTCGAAGATCAAGCTGGGCGAAAAAGAAAGTGGCTGGCTTGACCTGAGTAAAGCCGGTGAATTGGGTGATCGTGAAGCCTACGAGCTGATCAAGAAAAACTGCCTTTAAAATCCGGGCATTCCTTCCTGTTAATAAAAAGTACTATTTTTTTTAGCTCTCCCCCTGGGAAACTGGATATATTTGTCTTGTAGTTTACTTTTTTAACATACCCCCCCCCTTATTTAGGGGGGGGGGGCGATTGTAAAACCTTTATTTTTATAAAAGACAACGAAAATGGCAGTACACCGGTTTAAAGCATTGGAAGAAGTTCTTAACAGGATTCCCGTAAATATCGATTTACCATCAGAGACGGTCTCCGATTATTACGGAACGAACGTTTTCGGACAAGACAGCATGCGTGAATACCTTTCCGAAGAGGCCTACAGCAGTGTAATGGCCGCAATTGAAACCGGCAGCCGTATCGAACGCAAAATGGCCGATCAGGTAGCGGCAGCAATGAAGGCCTGGTCTAAAACAAAGGGCGTTTCTCATTATACTCATTGGTTTCAACCGCTCACAGGAGCAACGGCTGAAAAACACGATGCTTTTTTCACTCCGATCGAAGGAGGTAAAGCAATAGAAAAATTCGGAGGCGATCAATTGGTGCAGCAGGAACCCGATGCCTCCAGTTTTCCAAGCGGAGGAATCCGCAATACATTTGAGGCCCGTGGCTATACGGCCTGGGATCCCACTTCGCCGGCTTTTGTCATAGGTAAAACCCTTTGTATACCTACTGTTTTTGTTTCCTACACAGGTGAGGCTCTCGATTTCAAGACGCCCTTATTAAAGGCGCTTCACGGGCTGGACAAGGCTGCAACTTCTGTATGTCAGTATTTTGATAAAAATGTATCCAAAGTAACTGCCACGCTGGGTTGGGAGCAGGAGTATTTTCTGATAGATACGGCTTTGTTTAACGCCCGGCCTGACCTTATTATGACGGGAAGAACCCTGTTCGGACACGCCTCTGCCAAGGGACAGCAATTAGAAGATCATTATTTCGGCAGCATTCCCGATCGCGCAACATCCTTCATGCGCGAACTCGAAATCGAATCCTGGCAACTCGGTGTTCCGATCAAAACGCGTCACAACGAAGTTGCTCCGAATCAGTTCGAATGTGCTCCTGTATTTGAAGAATGCAACCTCGCTGTGGATCACAACCAGTTGCTGATGGACATGATGGAAAAAGTGGCGAGACGTCATAATTTCAGAGTCCTGCTTCACGAAAAACCTTTTGCCGGTATTAACGGAAGCGGAAAGCACAACAACTGGAGCCTGGGTACGAACACAGGAAAAAACCTGCTCAGTCCCGGCAAAACGCCAAAAACAAATTTACAGTTCCTGACCTTTTTCATTAACACCATAAAGGCTGTTCACGACAATGCCGATCTTATGCGTGCCAGTATTGCTTCTGCTAATAACGATCACCGGCTTGGGGCCAACGAAGCGCCCCCTGCTATAATGTCCATTTTCATCGGATCTCAGTTGACGCAGGTTTTTTCTGAACTTGAAAAAAAGGTTAAGTCGGGTAAAATGACTCCTGATGAAAAATCTGCGCTTAAACTCGGCATAGGAAAAATTCCTGATATTCTGCTCGACAATACAGATCGCAACCGCACGTCTCCCTTTGCTTTTACCGGAAATAAATTTGAATTCAGGGCAGTCGGCTCCTCTGCCAATTGTGCAGGCGCCATGACCGTTTTGAATGCCATCGTTACTGACCAACTGGTTCATTTTAAGAAAGATGTTGACCAGCTGATGAATAAAGGAGTTGAAAAAGATGAGGCCATTTTTCAGATTTTGGTGGACTACATTAAATCATCAAAGAAAATATTATTTGAAGGAAACGGATACGGTGAGGAATGGGTAAAAGAAGCTGCCAAAAGAGGGCTTAACAATATCAAAACCACTCCCCAGGCCCTGGATGCATTCGTCAGTCCGAAGACTCTTCAGTTGTTTGAACGTAATCAGGTCATGAGCGCACGCGAACAGGAGGCCCGTCATGCCATCTATCTGGAAACCTATACTAAAAAAATTCAGATTGAATCACGCATTATAGGGGACCTTTCTCTTAATCAGATCATCCCTACTGCTATACGGTATCAGAATTTGCTTATTGACAATGTTTACCGCATGAAGGAATTGTTTAATTCTTCTGAGTTTAAATCCAATGCATTGACTCAATTGGAAATGATCAAGGAAATTTCAGAACGAATATCGGTGATCAAGACCAGTGTGGATGAGATGACCGAAGAGCGAAAAAAAGCCAACGGCATTGAAGATCACAAAAAGCAAGCCGTTGCCTATTGCGAAAAGGTGAAACCGTATTTTGAAAAAATCAGATACAATACGGATAAACTGGAGCTCATTATCGAAGATGAACTTTGGCCGCTGCCCAAATACAGGGAGTTGCTTTTTACAAAATAAACCGGCAAAGGAGAGACTTTTGCTTAATCAAGTTCTGAGATAAGTTCCATTATCCGTTCGAGTTTTTTTCTCATTTCGTTTGATGAGTAATCAAAGTTGTTTGCAATGAGGGCAAAGGCGAGCTGCTGTCCGTTTTTAGAATTCACATAACCTGCAAATGACCTTACCCGGTTAAAACTTCCGCTTTTCGCCCGTAGATTATTTTCAGCGCTGGTGCCTTTTAAAAGACCTTTCATGGTGCCGGTTTTTCCGGCAACCGGCAGGGAATTAAAAAACGAAAGATAAGCGCGATCCCTGGTCATGTAACAAAGGATTTCGGTCAATTGCCTCGCTGTGACTGTATTTGCCCTGGCCAGACCGCAACCGTCGAAAAGGGCCATGCCTTTTATGTCGATGCCCTTACTCTTCCAGAATTTTGCAATTTCGTCGATACCTCCGGTTGAAGACCCAAAACCTCTTTTTGTCAGGGCAATTGTTTTCATAATATGTTCGGCAAAAAGGTTTACACTGAACATATTTGTCCAATAAACAATTTTTTCAAGTGAAGGAGAGCCGAATTTTCCGATTTCTTTTCTGGTTTGCGGGTTGTACCTGTGATTAAGTTTCAATTCCCTTACCGAAGTAGCCGGGCCATTTACGGGCACTTTTTTTCTTGACAATGCGTTTTTTAAATCATAGGCCAGTAAAAAAGAAGGATCGGGAAGGGCTCCTTTTACCTCAAAATTGCTCTTGTTTGGAGGAATTGTTCCGGTAATATATCTGGATGTTGTATAGGGTGCTCCATAAATATAGGCTTCATCTTCAGTGCCGTAAGCTTTGACGTAGTTTAAAATTGAAAAACCAGGAATTTCAGGAGAGATGCGGATTAATCTGGCTGAATCGTTCGCTTTGCCGGAATTAAAAAAAAGCGAATACATATCGTCCTTGTAGCTCAGTCCCGATGCACCCGCTCCATAATAGTTTTCCATATCGCCCCAGGCCCAGTTGGATTCTGTTGATTCATCTTCAAAAACGGAGGCATCGGCAACAACGGATCCCGATATTGAACGTATGTTTTTAGTCTTGAGAAAATCGGCCCATTTGTCAACCAATTTTACCGTGTCCTTTCCATCCTTGAAAAAAAAGGATTCAAGACTGGGGTCACCGGAACCTTTTATATACAAATTGCCATTTAAGACGCCGTTTATCGAATCGAACGATCCGTCGTATTCCAGTCTGGTAGTGTAGCTGAAGCTGGGGCCAAGAATACTTAGCCCGGCGGCAGTTGTAATGATTTTTTGAGTGGAGGCAGGGGCCAGACTCATAGAGCTGTTGTATTCAAGGATTGTGTTTCGGCTTTCCGGTTGCATCACACATATTCCCCAGGAAGCATGGGCCATTTCAGAATCGTTGCGAAGAGCTTCCAGTTCAGTTTTTAATTTTTCCAGCGCTAATGATCCGGATTGGGCTGTTGCAGGTGAAAAGATAGTCAGAGAAAGTGCATAAATAAGAAGAGTACGTCGCATCATTTGGCTTAAAATAGATCTCTTTATTGCGAATATACAAATTCAGGTTATTAACTTTACCGGATGATCACTGAACGTGAGCTATTCCTCAGACATGTTGCACAGACAAGTCACTTTCCACTTTCGCTGGAAATTGAAAAAGCCCGGGGCTGTTATTTATACGAAAAGTCTGGGACATCCTATCTGGACCTGATTTCAGGAATTGCCGTTTCAAATCTGGGTCATGGGCATCCGGCTGTCCTAAAGGCAATAAAAGATCAGCTTGATAAATACATGCACCTGATGGTGTACGGAGAATACATTCAGTCGCCTCAGGTAAAACTGGCCGAATTGCTTGCATCCGTTCTGCCTCCAGATCTTTCTACCGTTTATTTTGTCAATTCAGGAGCGGAAGCCATAGAAGGCGCTATGAAACTGGCCAAACGCTTTACCGGCAGAAAGCAATTTATTTCATTCCGGAATGCGTATCACGGAAGTACGCAGGGGGCCTTAAGCCTGATGGGAGATGAGCGGCTGAAGAAGCCATTTTATCCCTTACTGTCAGATGTTATCCAACTTGAATTTAACAATGAGAAGGATCTGGAGAAAATTTCTCCGGCCTGCGCTGCAGTTGTTGTTGAGCCTATTCAGGGTGAAGCAGGAGTCATTCTGCCTGACGCATTGTATTTAAAAAAACTGAGGGAAAAATGTACTGAAACAGGGACCTTACTGATATTCGATGAGATACAAACCGGCTATGGCCGCACAGGTACAATGTTTGCGTTCGAACGTTATAAAGTGATTCCGGATATTCTTTGCCTGGCCAAAGGTATGGGGGGAGGCATGCCTCTGGGGGCTTTTATTTCTTCCCGTCAGATTATGTCTTCCTTATCTGAAAATCCCGAACTGGGCCATATTACTACTTTTGGGGGTCATCCTGTCTGTTGTGCAGCGGGTTTAGCTACCCTTCAGATGCTCATTTCTGAAAATCTGATGGAGGGTATTGAAGAAAAACACAGGTTGTTTTCTGAAAATCTCAGTCATGATTTAATTGTGGAAAAGCGGGGGATTGGGCTTTTTATCGCCCTGGAATTTGCGAACTTTGAAACAACTAAAAAGCTCATTGATCTTTGTCTGAAAAGCGGTCTGATTGTTGATTGGTTCTTATTCAATACAAAGAGTTTACGTATTGCACCTCCGCTTATAATTAACCGGACTGAGATACTTAAGTCCTGTAGTATTATAAACGAAAATTTAAATACAATTCAACATGAACGTATTAATCATTGAAGACGAAATAGCATTGTCCAAAGAATTGGAAGTCTTCCTCAAAAAAGAAGGTTATGTATGCGAATTGGCCAGAACCGGAAAAGAGGCTTCCGAAAAAATTTATGTAAACAGCTATGATTTTATTCTGCTTGATCTGGGCTTGCCCGATTACGATGGACTCGAACTTCTGAAAGAAGTTTTTAAAGCCACCAAAGAGGCTTCCGTCATCATCCTCACGGCCCGTGGCACTGTCGATGACAAAGTAAAGGGACTGAATATGGGAGCAGACGATTACCTGGCCAAACCTTTTTCCCTTTTGGAACTGCAATCAAGAATGCATGCCATTATCCGCAGAAAGCACGGGCTTAAAAAAAGCATTCTTCCTATAAAAGGATTCAACATTGATATTGACAACCGCACCGTTGCCTGGAAGGAAGAGCAGGTTAACCTTACCAAAAAAGAGTTCGATCTGCTTCATTACCTGGTCTTGCACAAAAACAGAGTCCTTACCCGTCTGCAGTTGACAGAACACATCTGGGGAAATTTAATGGATGACGATTTTGATTCGAACTACATTGATGTCCACATTAAGAACTTACGAAAAAAACTTTCTGCGTACGAAGAATCGGATTGGATAGAAACAGTTCGGGGACTGGGCTACAGGGCAAACATCGGATGAGATTATACACCAAATTCACACTTTACAGCGCGATCTCAAAAATACTGATTGTGGGTATTTTTGTCGTTTTTGTGCCCTCTGTTATCGAACGTTTGGCTGACAGCCACACGGATGCCCAGCTTGTTCATATGAAAAACAAAACGCTGGCAATTGTAAACAGGGTTGGGGTTAAGGAGTTTATAGAACAGGAAAAGGACAGTGTTTTAAACAGCTACAATATACTCAAAGAAGAATTTATTTCCATTGAGCAAATTGCTGAACCAGAAAAGCTTGGCGAAGTAATTCAGAATACCCAACGGACTATTGAAGATGAAAACGTCGATTACCGCGTTCTCAGTCTTACGTTTAAAAGCGGAACACAGTATTACCTGCTTGAAGTAGGGAAGAGCCTGAACCGGGTTGAATTGGTTCAGGACTATCTGCGAAATCTGGCCTGGTACCTTTTATTGATTCTTCTTTTGGTGACAGTAATTATCGACATTATGTTTACCCGTTTTTTGTTAAGTCCCTTTAAATTAATCGAAGACAAATTGAAGAAAACGAATCACCCTGAAAAATTTGATTTCAGCTCCATTTCCAGTAACACAAGCGACTTTAAATACCTGGACGACAGTATAAATGAAATGATGCATAAAATAAACGATGCATTTATGCACGAAAGGTTGTTTATCTCGAATGTTTCACATGAATTGCTGACCCCGATTTCAATCATAAAAAACCGGCTGGAAAATATTCTGGTCGAAAAGCTGCCCGAGGATGTTGCAATGAGGGTTATTGAAACGCAAAACACGCTGACCCGGCTGAGTAAAATTGTGAATGCTTTACTGCTAATTTCAAGAATAGAAAATCAGCAATTTTTGAAAGGAGAAGAAGTCTCGGTTAAGGATCTCGTAAAAGAGGTCGTGGACGAAATTGAAGACAGGGGATCTGAGACCAACATTTCTATACGTGTTGAAATCAATGAGGATTATTTGCTGCGGAATGCCAACCGTTACCTGCTGTTTACTATGGTTTTCAACCTTGTAAACAATGCCATAAAGTATAACATCAGGAATGGAAGCATTGAAATAACCGGAAAATTTATTGACAGAAATTTTCAGCTTATCGTTAAAGACAGTGGGAAAGGAATTCCTTCTGAAAACATTAAATCCCTGTTTGAACCGTTTAAAAAAATCAGAAAGGACAAAACCGACAGTCACGGCCTTGGTCTGCCAATTGTTAAAACAGTTGCCGATTTTCACGGAATTCAAATACAGGTTTATTCGCAGGTAAACGAAGGGAGCTCATTTGTCCTTGTTTTTCCATGAAAAAAATCCCGCTAAGATCTTATTCTTAGCGGGATTAGTGGCTTTTACTTAACTTTGAAATAGTCCTTAACGGAGGAAGAGGGATTCGAACCCCCGGTAGTGTTACCTACAACAGTTTTCAAGACTGCCGCGTTAAACCGCTCTGCCATTCCTCCGGGGACAAAAGTAGAAGAAATTTTTGTTTGACGAACATAAAAATGCGTACAAGGGTATTGTTTTTTGTTTTTTTTATTCTCACCGGTGGCTCTTTCGCTGGTTTGAAGGCGTTTTTCGGGTATTCTACTTTTTATTCTCCGGGCTCGGGTCCATACGCCGAAACCCATCTCTATGTCCTGGGGCAATCGGTACTCTTTAAAAAAAACAGCGGCTCTCCCGGTTATGAGGGTACTATTAAAGTAGCGATGCTTTTTAAGCAGAACGATACCATAAAAGCTTTTCAGAAGGTCAGGCTTCACAGCCAGGCGCCGGAGGATACGGTCAGTACGAGGGACAATTTTGTGGATGTGGAACGTTTTGCCCTGCCCTGCGGGGATTATGATTTTGAGATCGAGATATCGGATGAGAATTCAACTGTTGCCCCCTATCATTTCGGCCAAAAGATAAGTGTGTTTTACGATACCGGGAAACTGGCTTTTTCAGATATTGAATTTCTGGAGTCCTATGCCCCGACAAGTGAAAAAACCAACCTGAGCAAAAACGGATATGAGCTGATTCCATACGTTTCAGATTATTATCCCGAAAACATGCACAGCCTTTCCTTTTACACAGAAGTTTACAACACGCGTCAGACAATGGGTGACACGGGCAAGTTCGTACTGTTTTATTCAATCCGGACTGAAGACAACCGCCTGATAGCCAATTGCAGTGCTTTTAGCAGACAAATGGCTTCTGAAATCTGCGTTTTGCTTGGAACCATTGATCTGAGTCAGGTTCCTTCGGGAAATTTCAAGATCTGCATTGAACTAAGGGATCGCAACAACAAGTTACTTCTGAGTAGCAGCAAAGGCTTTCAGCGAAAGAACAAGGTGATT